>Ga0268261_10001011_pt1 | contig 18933 bp, 15 predicted proteins | sample TergutNc150P1_FD_190353 | JGI IMG/M metagenome (GOLD analysis project Ga0268261, IMG submission 190353) | Nasutitermes corniger P1 segment gut microbial community from laboratory colony in Florida, USA - Nc150 P1 (SPAdes) (version 2) | ecosystem: Host-associated > Arthropoda: Insects >...
CCTCACAGCTCATGTGATGTTCCTGTAACCTGCGTTAGAACAAACAGTAAGTAAATGAGTAAAGTTACATTATATATATATATATATATATATATATATATATATATATATATATATATATATATGTATGTATGTATGTATGTATGTATGTATGTATGTATACACAGTGACACCATTTAAGGAGGTTACTGTCATTATGGCTGTAATTAATGTACTGTAATTTGTGCTGCTGCTGGTACTTTATGTTCCATGTGACCAAGATGTAGCAAATAATGGTTTTGTTCTGATAAATGGTGTGTAAAGGTTTGCAGTTCTTTGGTTGCACTAATTGGCTCACCCTGAACTAAGTCTCCTGGTTGACCATAGTAAACCAGACTTCAAAGAAGATGTCGTACTATTCCATACTAAAATTAAAGTCAGTATGTAATAATCGAAAACAACATCATGCTGTGAGAAATGAGAATTGATGTGTCTCAGATATTTGTAGCTAGAACAGTTAAAGGAATATATGAAAAGGTAAAATTGTTCCTGTGTATGGCACCCAGACATATAGAAGGAGAGCAGGTGTAGCTGCTCTCATTCTTAACCCCAGCTAGATGGGGATGAGTGGTCATCTTCATGCCCCAGCTGATTTACCCCCAAGGAAAGAGCCCCTAGTAACCACAGAGTAGGAGGGCAGGTGGGCTCCAGAGCTGGTCTTTACACCTGGAAAAATATAAAAATCTCATACCCCTGCCCAAACTTGAACCCCAGAGCATCCAGCCAATAGCCTAGTCACTACACCAACTACGCTATCCTGACTTCATGTAAAAGGGTAACATTTCTTTATAATTGCAGATTGTCTGGCAGTGCCGCAGTGAAATCCAAAAATGTTTGTCTGCAGTTGGTAGACAGTCATATGACACTGACTAATACAGGAGTGGTTCAGCTATTCACTCAGCCACATCCACAGAGGCACATGCCATCTCCTTTCTGGGGAAAGACACCCCCAAAACTCCATCCTCCTCCACGAGACAGAAAAAGTGAGACATTTGTACACATAGCATTGTCAATACTGTGTGCTAGAATTACTTAAAATTGTGATGAATAAGAAATTGTGAATAATATTGAAATTGAAACCCGTGAGGAATTTAAAATGTTACTGTGCATGTTCAAGTCCATTGTTCATTGCTTAAACCCAGACACAGACTAAATAGATAACTGATAGCAAATAGCAATATCTTGTCATAGACCTGAATTTAAACTGCTGTAAAATCTGTTGTACATATTGGATGCATAAGGTAACAGTGAGTTGTAGTAACCATTTCCATACTGAACTTTTCAGAATTGTTTTAAACACACACACACCTGTGGCATTCCATGGATCTGCAAATTTAGTCAACAGCACAATAGGATGATGTGGAGTATTTTACATAATACATTGTTATTTTATATTTTACGTGTTAATGTTTATAAATAGTAAAATAGTAAAGACATTCTCTTACTTGTTAAAAGAAAACTTTAGGCTGACTGTTTTGATACCAGTTTAAAGTTTGTTTGTTTTATAAATAAAAAATTAAACATATTAAAAGTGTCTGCAAATTTATGTATACTCAGTGTTATTAAAAGGTGACACTGATATGGTAAGGAACTGAAATGTTGTTCATCTAATATTTACAGGATAACAAAAAATGATTATTAGAATATAATTCACTGTTGTTGATTTATCAAACTACTGAAAATCATCAAACAAGATATAAGTGTGCTGAACATAATAGTGTACCTTTGAAGTTCACTTTAGATAGTATACTAAGATGAAAATAATTTTGTGCATTTAAGAATTCTGTGCAGAGTCAGCAATTCCAAATACTGCCAAGTTCATTCCTCAACACAGAAGCAGAGAATGATACTGCTGCTTTGCAAACTTTTAGCCAATAACATTCGAGATATCTGGCCATTGTGAAGTCAATATTAGTAAACCCTTCAATAAAGGAGGTTGCATGCCACACTAAAGGAAGTTAGTCTTAGATTTTATCTCAACCTTTCTGTCATAAAGTAATGAGTAGAATCACTGGTAACACCTTACACTCCTACAGCAGTCAGGCAAGGTAAAACTAAATATACCCTGCTTTTGTAAACATATTAAAACATTACACAAAATACATTTAAATTAATTTTCTCCATAGTGTTCTCATACACTAAGTTTAAATGAAATTATGAAGGATTAATAAAGAAACTGTTCCCAAAGCTACTTTCAAAATTATGTTGCAATGAAAAGCTTGTTTCATTGTGCAATTATGAAAATAACTGGTGAAAAAACATACAAAGACAACATATATATATATATATATATATATAGATAAAATTTATCCCAAGTTATAGCACTTGTGTATAACAATATAAAAATGTACATGTTATTCCAACATGTGTCAGCTATTCACATAGCCATCATCTGGGAGTCAACACAATGCTCTTATTTAGTTAAGTATTACATGGAGTTAGCCATAACATGTTGGAATAACTTTTATATTTTTAGATTGCTATATACCATTACAAGAAATTGGAATAAAAGTTATCTATATATTGCAGTTTGCATAGAAGATGTATGCTATTACGTATACAAAGACAGCATTTCTTCTGGAGATCTGTTAATGTCAAAATTATTTCCAAGCCACAAAGTTAGATATAAATAAAGAATAGAAGAGGAATGAAGATCTTAATTTATAATGTACATAACACCATTCATTCTGTGTAATAGTACCATCTCATACTAACAGAAACGTCAGAACGTGCCAGTGAAGACGAGGGTCATAGTTCAGGTTTTGAAGAAGAAGAACAGGCAGCATTACAGGGGCAGTTGAGATCTTCACCCCTGGCCCTCAGTCGTCTTCTCAGCAGATCCCGGGGGTCTCTGCTGGTTAGTGCTGTCATACTCTTCTTTCAGTAACCAGTCAGAATTGATGTAAGTTTATTGCAGGATGTCAAATAAGTTTTCCCTGTCAACAACACGCAGACATATACGGAGTGTAAAAGTATTGGTCCAGTCATTCTCCATGTAAGCACTAGATGGAGGTGAGGGGTCAGTTTCACCCCCTAGCCACTTTACCTCTGGGAGAGAACCCCAGTGCCTGTTTAGTAGGGTGCTATATGGGCTGCAGGGCTGGTCTGGACATTTTGGAGAAGAGAAAAATCTCTTTCACCCACCAGCATTTGAACCCCAGACCATTCAGCCTGTAGCATAATCACTATGCCAACTGTACTACCCCAGATGCATTATAGGATTTCAAAGCATTATGAAATGAAAATTACTGTTGTCTGGCTTGGGATACCATTTAGTCTGCTAGGTATGTATTGAGTTTTGGAGGAACTTACTGTCTCCATATTCAGAGTAGAATCTGAAGATGGATGCAGCAGATTCTTCCAAAATATCACTTACATATCTATCAGGCTACATAGTGTTATATTTCAAACAACAGGGATCCTAAAGCCACTGCTGTAGGAACCTCCATTCAGAACTGCAAGCAAACAAGGACAGGCTAAGCAGGTAGATACAGTTGTAATATCTGAGACTTCTACGCAGAATCTTGGCTAGGTTTTCACCTATTATGATTGAAATTTTTCCATCTCTCTTCAGTCTGTCCAGGTACAATAACTTACACAATACTAAGACTTATGAAATTTCAACTGGAAAATGTGATGGTGTGTTTCTCCCTCTAAGACTTCCACAGAAAACCCTTAACCCTTTAACTGGGCCACTCTAATACTTGTAGTCCTTGAGGGGTACCATGAAGTCACATTTTCACTGAATATGCATGCCATAAACCCTTAGAAGGTCTGGAAAGACAGCTTCACAATAATACTGCAACCTGGAGTATGTAAGAATGACTTACAACACAGGGACATAATAAAGATAGAATTTCAACTTGTAGGATTTTGTGTATGTTTGTGCATGCACATATGAGTGCATATGAGACTGTATTAGTTTTACATTTTCATTCTATAAAAATTTTGTCAGCTTAGAGTTTAGTTCTGTTGTACCTCAGAGCAATCTTAATCAGAGATTTTGCTGAACTTGTTTCTCTGTAAAATTTAAAACTTATGGATTTTCCCTTGCAACTGATATTTAAAATTCATCACAGTATTGTTGTCCATTGTGACCAGGCTCCATTTCCCTCACAATCACCAGATGACGTTGGAGCAAGGGATCGACAAAGTGAGCAACAAAAGTCTGGTGGTAGTGGTGGTGGCATGGCACCAACAGTTATCCTGCCAAAAGAATACAACCCTGTAGCTGCTTTACAATCTGTGGAGCAGCTGCATGGTTTCCTCAGCAAAACCTTTCATTGCAATTCCACATCACCACACCAATGGAATCAGCAGCATGAATCATCTACCAGTGTCAGTTACAAGCAGGTTGTTGCCGGACGTAGGATACGTGAGATGCAGGTACTTGATATCCTTTCTTAGAACATGAAACTTTTTTTAACTGACTCTACTTATTTGATAAGGCACAAGCAATTTAGAAAATATTTCGTACGTTCAGTTGGAATCAACACACGCACACACACACGCACGCACACACACACACATGCCCATGCGCACGCACACACAAACACACACACACACACACACACACGATACACATGTGGTAATATTCTGTGTTCTATTTTCTGAGGCACTTACTAATATGCTTCATTTCTGTTTGATTTTTAGGTTTTGGGCTGCATAGTCATTGAATTGTTCCTTGCATCAAAACTTCGACCTCTTGGTAACTGTGGCTCATATTCTTTTGACCAACGTCTGAAAGCCTGTCTGTCATCACTTGCTCGATATGGAGAAAGTTTACCTCGTTGTGTGCGACAAGCAGTTTCTCTACTCCTGCAGGTAGACCTGAATCCAAAGTTACTCAGTGATGAAGAATATTCCACAGCTGAATCAGGAGAAGATATATCAAGATGCACTGAACCATCTACAAGAGTTATACACCCTCTCCGTTACCCTACAGTAACTACACAGGGTCTCCCTCCACCGTCCGCACATCAGCTGCTTCAACCACTTCTCTCGTCAGCTGTGTTCCCCTTTCCCCATAATTTCACCAGAACATATGCTCTGCTCCAAACATTGTATGACTATTCCAGTATGGCAAGAGAACTTAGTTTAGCCTGCTTTGTGAGTGAGAATGAGATAGCATGTGTGAAAAGTGAGGCAGACAACATGAAAGCTCTGTTTCTTGCTAAGATTGGTGAGTGTAAAGTGAAAACAACAGCCAGAGAACTATCAACTCTTCTTGCACACATGCTTGCTACTTCGCCAGAAAGCCTGGATCTTATACTTCCATATGTACAAGAGTTATTGGAGGATCCATCAACTTCTGTTCTTGCAGCATGGCATTTATTTGACCCAATGGCAAAAGTGTTAGGACCTCAGAAGACATCTAAAACATTGTTAGAGCCTATAGTTAAACTCTATGACTATGCAGCCAGTAATGATAATGGCCTAGCTCCTTCAGAAGCAGGCAACAAACATGTCAAATTGTATCATCGCAGCTTCCTCCTTCAGCTAATAATTCGCCTTGGTCTCAAAGTATTCCTTGACAACTTTGTGGCTCCACTTGTGGAGGCTGTAGGTGGCTATAGGGATCTTACACAGTCAGAGTACAGTCAGCATCATCACCGGTCAGAGTTCCGCAACAAGTCCTCACACCTCAAGTACGTATCTTACGCTGAGCATGCAGTAGCATTATAATGACGTTTCCTTTTTTGTAGTTATTATGGAACAAACATAATATATATTTGGGGCATGTGCTAAGTTAAGTAATTTAAGGGAAGTACACTTTCATCCTACTCCTCATTGCAGTAATGTTATTGTTTACCTACTACAGTGCTACTGTAGTGAAATGTTACTGCAGCAAATTTCAGCAAGTTTGACATATGTATTTCTCAATCTGGAAATAGGTGAAATTCTAAACCAGATTTTCCAAATTATAAACTTTCTATAAATATCATACTTTCATGTAAATAATACACACTTCTGTAATATTTTGTGTCTAGCAGTTAGGAAAAGAAAAACCAAGCATGACTTACAATATGACTGTTTATACATCACTTGCTGGCACAGTCTGTGCAAGATGGAAGTTATAATCGATAATGTTTAATGGGTGAGAGCTGTTGTGTAAGGTGAACAGGAGAAAAATGGTAGCATTACAGATAGATAGGAAAAAGATGTTAAAACAAGAGTGCACTGTAGGATTATGTTGAAACTACAGTCATAAAATAGAGAAGAGATAAATCATGTGAACATCCATACTTACAGAAAATTGTGACTTCCTCATCAAAACCTCCTGCTCTAATGGAATGCTGATAAACTATCTTAAAACAGACTGCTTTGCTTGTGTCCTACCAAATTTTTCATTTATTGACTTGCATGTCACCTATTTACTGTGGTGTTACTAAATAACCTGTTAATATGAATGCCAACAAAAGTAAGTCGAACTTTTCACTAAAAACATTCAAAAGTTTCTGAGAGAGAGAGAGAGGAATAATCTTGTGAACTAAAAAACATGATAATATTTAGGAGCTGTGAACTGGAGGAGGGTCCCCAGGAAGGTGAAGGTATTTTGTCGCCACTTGATGAAGACTCCTCTGCCGACTCTGAACAGAATAAACCAAATAATAGTGCTGAAGGCAAAGAGAATGATAAAGTTGAAGAAAACACCTCTGATACAGAGATTGAGCCAGGTGAGTAAGCTTCAGTAGAGGAAGTCTGCTATTATTGATACAACACTAGTTGATTAATTTATGAATAAATATACCTCACCATATAAAGTGAAGTTTCCATTGAAGGTGTCTTCCAGGAACAGTGGATTTGAATGTAACTGGAAAAAATCTTGAATGGCAGAAAGTTAATATGGAGGTTACAGACTTGAGGTCATTGAAATTGAATATTAGGTGCAGGTCAGCCTGTAACTGAGGAATATAACATCAGTTTTTAGTTTAGTTTATATCAAATAAATATGAATGAAGACTGCATAGGGAAGTGGAGTAATGTGGTGGCAGTTGATTGGAATACAACAGACGTCAACAGGGATTATGTAACTACTAATGGACGTATTTTCTACTACATGAACTTGGAGATCAGTGACATGTTGATGTCTGCGCATATAATAATATGCAGCAATGTACTAGGCATGTGGAAATGCACTAGAGAATGATTTATAAGAATCAAGTCACAGAGGGTGAAAAGAATCAGATTGTGGTTGTAGGTGGTATAAAAATAATACACTCCATGAAGTGTTAGAATGTAAGTAGTTTTGTTTTATGTGTGTCTAGATTTTATTTGTTAATTAAGTTGTATTGTAAATAATATACAGCTTAATACAAAATTAATTTATTTATTGTGTAATTTCTCCTTGTAATGATAGTCTGTTTATAGACGATTCACTGTGACAGGTGCGTAATATGGTTCAATTAATCAGCTGCATGATGCATATGTAAACTATAAATACATTAAATAATTTTTTGTTGGAAGAGAGATAATGGATAATATTACTCTATTGGTAATAAGTGTGCTGTTTTTTTGGAAATAAATCACAATATTAAGTTACAAGGTTAGCAGTTGTTATAAGTTTATAAAAAATTTGTTTGTTTGCAGAGGTGTTTGTATTCGAGACAGAGGAGAATGGCAAATCTTCACCTGCAGGTGAGGAACAGGCCCCTCTGTACCACCTGATGGATCACCTTGACCTCAACTTACCACAGGCAGCTGGAGAAACAGAGGATAACAGTTCTTTGGAATTGCAAGGTAATTTTTTATACCTCATTTGTCATCATGGTGTTTCAGCGATGAGCCTATCTGTCTGTTACAAATACAGTATGTATTAAAAAAACTGAACCTTCCTGGATTTTCAGAATTATGTATGAGAATCTTTATGCCTTTCTTTTTTCAGAGTTATGTCTCAGAATCTTTATGCCTTTTCTATTATTCTACCATTGCTGGGAACCAGGGCTGATCAAACATTATGGTTAATTGGTTAATATTTCCATTTTTTATCCAGGAGTTTCTGGGTTATATTCTCAGGCTGGCCAATGTAAAGTAGGAGTTTTATTGGACCAATATGAACAAACTTTCATTTGTCTTACAATGGTCACTGCATATCAATAGATGCAAGACATATGGGAAAGGAGGGGTGTAAGCCCCCACACCTAAAATATTAGACATGGAGAAGCCCCCCTCTTCTTTAAACTCAGTAAATTGTGAACAAAATAAAGTGCTGATAACAGAACACATGGATTATGAAATTGTTTGTTCTAGTATCAAAATCCTGTATCAATGTGTACCTATATTGGAAAATACAGTAAATACAATTGAAAACAATTTTTAGAACACTAGTGTGAGTGAATATACAGACGTGAGGGTAGTTTCCGGCATCTAGTAAAAGGCAGATCTGCCAAGTTTATGAGTCAGTGTCATGGTGTTGCATTTCATTGCATTTAGTTGTTTCAAGAATGTGGACATGAACAGAGGGATAATGTTTGAATGCATTTTAAAGAAGTAGGCTGTAATAGTGTGGACAGGATTCAACTGGCTGAGGACAGATTTTAGTACCAGGCTCTTGAAAATATGGTAATGGACCTTTGGGGTCTATAACAATCACTTGACTGTGAACTTCTCAGGAAGGCATCTATTGCATGGAGTTGGTTAAGTTTAGAGATGAAACATTTGGACAGTCAGGCATCCCTGTTATGTGTTCATTTTATAAGCCCTGTGCAAAGAGTGCAAAGTAATTAAAAGGCTTTTTACACACAATACCCATGACAATGTTTAAGCTGATGATGAACCAGAGGAGGAAGCAGATGATGCAGGAACCAATCTGGCTGAGGAGTCTTCTCCTGGCAGTGAACCAAGATCTCCTGGGCATAGTGTGTCGAGTGGCAACACCTCTCAAAGGAACAAAGATTTGGGAGATGCTTGTCAAGCTGGGAGAAATGATGAAGAAGGTAGTTTAACACATGGACAGTTTGGCACACAGAGGGATGACAAGGCTCGAAAATTGACATCACAATGCAAGGTAAGCTGCTTTATATGACATGTGACAGTATGTTGTTCAAAGCAACTGTTTCATAAGAGTTTCATTTCTGACTTGTACTGTTGGGTTTCTATTGAACATCCTGTACAAGAACTAGCTATTCAGATTGAAGTATATAAATAATTTAATATAAACACTTCAAATACCCAAATAAAAACCAACAACATAAATATATAGATAAATAAGCAATATGGACTTTTGGAAAATATGTGTACAAAAGTGTGCAATAAAGACATTACCAAGTTCAACAGCACCACAGTATGTGCACTTAGACCTTCAAATGAAAATATGTAACAGGACTAACACACCAATGTGTACATATTGACACTGAAATTTTTATAGGATCTCATTACCACAATTTCAAACTTGCAAGTTTTTGACATGTATATGTCTTATGGCTGGGGGTCTGCTGGTGAAAACATGATGTCAGAGCGACACATGAGAGCGTTACACGATGTGACGTCTGATATGTTCCACGAAAGACAAGATTTCGTTAAATGGCTCCTTCACGCGAATGCGCATCCTGCCTCGCGCATATCACAATACGATAACTCGCATCCGGTTCGATGCTTCTGGATACTTCTCGAGTTTCACAATACCATTGTGCGCGTCCGGTCACGTGTCATTCACAAGTACAACAACAACATCAACAGTGTGTCAGCAGACCCGAGATCGAAGCGGCAGAGGACGATGAGCCATTAATGTTATCGTGTGTAGTTAAATAAAAAAAACCCGAATCATACTTCTCTTAACGAGAATTACGTCGTTCCATGTATATGTCTTAGAGCGATATGACATATGCATGGTTCGATGTGATGCGCAACGCTGGAATAGCACAAATCATGCATATGTCATATTGCTCTAAGACATATACATGGAACGACGTAATTCTCGTTAAGAGAAGTATGATTCGGGTTTTTTTGGTGATGTTCTTAAGGGCAATATCAGTCTTTCCTAAATTTAAAGCATCTGACTTCCAGGGATTTGATAATTTTAACTTTAACCTTTAAAGACCGAATGTTAGATATATCTAACGCAGCCTGCACTCCCCAGTGGCAGAATGTTAGATATATCGAACGCCGTGCATGCATTAAGTTTTTCAGTGCTCATGGTGTTTGCTTGAGCAGGAAACCCAAACAAACTTTTTGTGGGTCCCACAACAAGGCCTGGTATTCATCAGGACCAATGATGTCATTTATGGCGGTCCGGGTTTCGATATTTATGTGCACACTTGACCTTTGGGGATCAACTGAGGGAGTGAAAGGCACGACACAGTAGACCATTGTTTTGAGGCTGAAACGTAGAACCTCGATGATGAAGAGCTCTAGTTAGTCTTCTGGCAGCTTTCGTAGAAGTGTGGTGCGGCTTGATATTTTGTAGTGGTGGACTGTCTTATACGTGACAGTGGCGGATTGGTTAGAAACTGCAATCCACAATTTTTCACAACGTTCATTGTCCAAGGTGCAAGTGTTACGTTTCACAGTCGTGTCTGATGTTACATTATCAGTGGCAAACTGGTATATATTGCATAAATTCACTGGCGATTTGTAGGGAAGTACCCCTTCCTCGGTATTGATATTTTTCCTCAGTGTTTATCAACAGAGTTTCACCTGGATTACTTTCCCGTTGAAGAACTGTTTAGACTTTAGACCAGTGGCGCATTATTAGTAACTGTGGCTTATTTGATTTTGTTGGGACATTTTAAAATGGAACCTCACAAACAACCTAAGTATTCAAAATCACTCGATCCTGATGAAATAGAGGAGGTACTGATGGTTGAGGAATCTGATGAGGAATTAGAAGACAGAGACAAAGTGGTGGAACCTCGTGTACAGTCTTCCTTATCCTCAGAAGATGAAGATGATGTCGAGGAAACCGAAGTTGCGTTTCGGGCTACAAGAGCCGGGGATTCATCAGATTTCTTGAATTTTACTGGTCCTCCAAACAGCATTAACCAATCAGCTGTCTCTGACATAAATGCAGAATCTTCTCCCTTTTCAATCTTCATCCTCTTTTTTAGGCAGGTCTTTCAAATTATTCTAACCGAAACAAACCGCTACTTCCATCAATACATGTCATCTAGACCCACAGGAAGCACTTCAGCACAACCACCTGATATTACCATCGAAGAAATGTACAGTTTTTTGGACTTATAATTCAAATGGGGCATGACCAGCGTCACAGTCTCAAAGATTATTGGTCCAGAGAGGAGCAGTACAGCACTCCATTTTATTCAAACGTAATGGCATCCGATCGCTTCTTCCACATTCTTCAATTCCTTCATTTTGAAAACAATGACGACTCTTCGAACCATGACGACCCAGACTACTCAGACTTTGGAAAATACGAAAGATTTTTGACGCACTGAACAACAAATTTTGTGAACTGTACAATCCGACAGAACATTTTGCTGTGGACGAAGTGATCGTGTTGTACAAAGGAAGAGTAGTCTTTCGGCAATATATTCCAAAGACACGTAAAAGATTTGGCATCAAAATTTACAAACTTTGCGACTCTCTGGACTACACTTATGACATGAGCGTGTATTTAGGCAAGTAAAGGCAGAATGCCACAGCTCAAATAACAGCAACACACGGAACGGTGCTGCAAGTTATTCGAAGAGTTGAGGGACTGGGCCACAAAATTTTCATGGACAACTATTTTACCTCACCTGCTCTGTTTGATGATCTGTTCCAACGAAAAATCAATGCGTGTGGTACAGTTCGCCGTGACAGGTGTAGAATGCCAAGATATATTGGACCAAAATCTCTAAAAATGAAAATGGGGGACATAGTGACACGAGCCAGGGGAACACTAAGGGCCGTTCGCTGGAAAGACAAGCGGGATGTGTACATTCTCTCAAACATGCACGCTCCCCCTGTTGAAGGAAATTTCACCGACAAATCTGGCCAGGCTATCAAACCTCGTGTTGCAGAAGACTACAATGCATACATGGGGTTTGTGGACAAGTCAGACAGAATGGTCAACAGCTATGGAATTGCCCGCAGGACATGGAAGTGGACAAAACAGCTGTTTTTCCACCCAACAGACATGACCATTCTAAACGCATTTCTTATCCACAAGTTGTGTGGTGGCAAAATGACGCACAAAATTTTCTGTGAGCTTCTCGTTCGCGAATTGATTACACACTCACAAGAGGAAAATGTGACAGCTAGTGGCATTTCACGGGGCAGACCAAGTCCAACTGCGTCCCAGCTCAGTCGACTGGAAGTAAAACATTCACAGCATTGGCCTTCCAAAGGAAAGCAACGGTGGTGTCGCGTGTGTTCGCTGCACAAGCAAACACGGAGTACACTGTATTTCTGCAAGAAGTGTGACGTTGGTGTGTGCGTAGTGAACTGCTTCAATAAGTGGCACATGCGTGTGAACTTGAGTCACTAGATGACACAAAGAGAAGCGTTGACTGTGGCGACGTGAGCCAAATTATATCATTGTACAGCGCGGATAGAAAACATTTGCCATGTAAATAAGTGTATGCTCCTATGTACATAACATCACACATGCCAGTGGTGTAAAGCAAGGGGTAAGTACATAAAATGTTCACAGAAGTGTCATGAAATATGTCATGAAAAAAAAACTTTGGAATCTATCATAAAAGTTTCGTGAGCACGATTTATTGCTAAAACTCGACACTGCGTCTATTAATGTAGAATTTGATTCTCTTTCAAACAGTTTTTATTTCACAATTTTATGTTATATAGAGCAGAAAATATATCTGTTTTTGTGAAGGCCTGCAATTTCAAGATTTAAATGCCCAAAAAATTCCGGCCAGCAGGGGGCTACTGGCATTTAAAAGTCAGTACCTTAAAGGTTAAACATATGTTTTTAATCAGTATACTCAATTTATTGCATCAATTAAATGCACAGTATTCAGTTATATGAATACTACAGATGTATCTCCATCATGTTTAGGTACAAGTGTACCTTCTTTAGGGAACACAATATTCTAGTTTCAAACCAATCGCCAATGACAAGCTGTCATTTACAATGGTCTACAGTCTGTAGTAGCTGCATAGTTTATATCAAGTATATATAAGAGGTAAAACATGCACAGTATCCTCCTGGCTCCAATACATGACATAGCATAAACACAGGAACCCGATCCACTTTGGATTGAGATAGGCACTAGAAACCTGAACACATATTGCTCTGTGACTAGAGGTTTCCACAACCAACTGCACAACAAGCATTTTACTTTAAATCATGTTTAACTATATAAGAAATGTTTTAATCATATTTTAACCATAAGTTTTAACACTCTCCACATTGTGCATCAAATGAGGTAGGCAAATTTTTTTTTTATTTGCAGTTTATTTAATGATACTGTCACTCAGACCACATATCATCATATGACTGAATGACAGTGAACAATTATTTGAAGACAGTGTTGTTTGTGGCCTTACTTAAGGTAATATCTTGGCATTTGCCTGGATGGAATGAGAAAACCCACTAAAAGCCTTGGTCTATATAGTTGCTGCCCTGGTTGAAGATCAAACCACACATCTCCTGAATGCAAGTAAGTGCTACCACTTGAGCCAACTTACATCACTGAAGAAGCATCTCTCTGTGAGTGTGATTTATGTTGCTTACAGGTGTCAGATATGAGTGTGGACTCTGTAGTATGGCTGTCCCATCGTTTGGGTCCTGTTCTAACAGCACGCCATTTGTCTCGCAATCTGCTACGCATGTTGACCCTCTGCTACCTAGGTCAAGAAAATCTCTCTCCCATACCATCTGGTGGTACTGATGGCCAGGATACCCTCAACACACCGACAATTAGTTCCTACAGAGGAATGATAGTTGGAGACCAGAATGCAGTCAAAGTACTGGAATGCCTTGCCTCAATTGCAGGTAATTACTAAGCAGTCACAGATCATGCCTTTCCTACATCTGCAGTCTTTATATGTAATGGTCAAGTGTCCACCTGTTCATCCCTCCCACACAGTTCTTCAGAAATGACATTGCTTATTTACTTACTTACTTACTCCATGGAGCAGAGTCCTTCTTGAGAAGCTAACCATTTTTCAGCTAGTCAAAAAATTCCCAGTATTTTATGGACCCCAAAAGTTCATAACCACAATCACAAGTTCCCACCACCGGTCCCTGTTCTGAGCCAGCTCGATCCAGTCCATACTCCCCCATCCCACTTCCTGAAGATCCATCTTAATATTATCCTCCCATCTATGCCTGGGTGTCCCAAGTGGTCTCTTTCCCTCAGGTTTTCCCACTAAAACCCTGCACTCTCCCCTCCCCCATATGCGCTACATGCCCTATCCATCTCATTCTTCTCGATTTTATCACCCAAAAAATAATGGGTGAGGAGTACAGATCATTAAGCTCCTCATTATGTAGTTTTCTCCAATACCTGTTACCTCGTCCCCCCTAGGCCCAAATATTCTCCTCAACACCCATTTCTCAAACACGTTTAGCCTACATTCCTCCCTCAATGTGAGTGACCAAGTTTCACACCCATACAAAACAACAAGCAAAATTATAGTTTTGTATATCTTAATCTTTAAATTTTTGGATAGCAAACTGGAAGACAAAAGAATCTGCACCAAATGATAGCAAGCATTCCCTGACTTCAGTCTGCTCATAATTTATTCCTGAATAGAATTTTGATTTGATAAGGTTGTTCCCAAATATTTCAACTCTTCCACACTTTCAAAGGAACTATTATCAATCTTTATGACAGAAATGACATACTGTAAATAAAAATTGTAAATGCAAATAATGTTCATCTTGGATAGACATCTGTGCAGATTCTTAATGTATGCAGCTGCTCGTAATTTCACATGAACATGAATGTATATTATAACATTCCATTAATAGTTATTTGTGATTATGTTTGCAGCTTTGTATGGGGAGCAATTGATTGTGCTGCAGTATTTACCCCATATGGGGGAATTAATTGCACTCTGCAAGAGAAAGTTGACAGGAAACTTGGAGGCAGGTCTGGTAGGGTGCCTTGCCCTACTGAAGCACATCATTCCATATCTGTGTGATGCGTTGCTCATGGATCAGCTTCAGGTCTGTGTTAACTAATATACAAAGACAAACGATAGTGTCAGTTTGGATTAAATATATAATCGTACCAAACACAGTAGAGTTGTCTCTGTGCTTGAATGAACATCACACCATGAAGACATGTGGAGGAATGGATGTATAGCTCTATGTATTCTTAACCACAACTCTGGATGGAGGTGATTGGTCAGCTTCATGCTGTGGCCACTGGTCCATAGAGCTATTTATTTACTACCTATCTTTATTTATTTAGTTAGTTACAAAATCAGTCAGTGAGTAGTGAGTGAGTCAGTAAGTCAGATTCTTAGTTAGTTAGTTACTCCGGATCTCACGGAATAGAGTGATCCAGAATGCATAGTATGAACAACACTCATCTACTCTTTTTTTTTTAAATATTTCCACACTTTTATAAACTTCCTTCACACTGTGCAGATGTCACTGTATTGTTATAATTCTTCCATTATTTACCAGCTTTCCCAGCCTCAGATCAAAAAATCAGACCCCAGATCATTGTTGTTCTCTGCTGGATCCTGTCAGTATTTCAGTACTTCCATCATATTTAACACTTTGCCGTCGGTCTACTTGTAAGATGTGAATGCTATCCCAAGCATTATTGACGGGTCATGTCTCTTGATGTTTTCGTACGTGACGTCCTGTACACGCGTTTGTCAGCTGGTCTGGCTCACTTATTGCTTCAAGGTTATTGACAGCTTGATGCAGGATGTTTGGGTCTCAAGTTACAAACAAACATACCAGTCCTGACCCCCTATTTTTAGAACGATAAGACTGCAACAAAGAGACAACTGATTCAGATACCCTCTCTGTTTTCTTGCCTAACTTCCTTCAGTTGCAATCATGGCTTAGCATAGGAGTGTCTGAAAGAGGACTATATTTTGTGTGAGTTATATGCAGGAACACATTCTGTTGCCACTGATAATAGTGACAATGAAATTTTGGACAGTAACAGTGACGTCCCCACAGCTAGTTCATGTAAACAATTGTGACCTTCTGCCGTAGTTGTTACTAGTGACTGAAACAACTACAGAAGAGGAAGAAAACAGTGAGCCCGAGAGCTCTGATGATGAAACAAGTGATGTGTGGTGTAAAACTGATAAAAAAAAACCAAGCAATGAGCCTTTCCTTGGAACCGCATTTCTGAACATAGTAACTGATAACCTCGAGTCTGTTGTTGAAGTTGTGAGTTCAATCATTGGTGACAATCTTATACATTTACTTACTGAACAGTTTATCCTTTACCATAGTCAAAATGCAGAAAAATGGAAAATCTTATCTAAAACACTGAAGTGGTCCAATATCACACCTGAAGAAATGAGAAAGTATTTGGGACTAATGGGGGCACATGGTAGTGCAGTTGGTTGAGGCACTGCGCTACAAGTCAGAAGGTCGCGGGTTTGATTCCCGATGGTGTCATTGGAATTTTTTTGTGACATAATCCTTCCGGCCACACTAAGGCCCTGGGGTTGACTCAGCCTCTAACAGAAATGAGTACCAGGAATGTTTCCTCGGGGTAAAGGTGGCCGGTGTGTAGGGCTGACAACCTTATCACCTTCTTGTGCTGATTGTCTTGAAATCTGGGAGCCTCAACCTCCTGGAACCCTCAGGGCCTGTCCAGGCCTGTAATGGGATTGCTTTACCTTTACCTTTTATTTGGGACTAATAATTTTGATGGAACAAGTCAGAAAAGAAAATATAAGAGACTACTGGTCCAATGACCACGCAATTTCCACCCCCATTTTCCCTCACACTATGAGTAGGAACCATTTTGAATCTATTTGGCAGGCCTGGCATTTTAGTGACAACAGCCAGCAAACACATGATTCATGGCCTGTGTATGAATATTTTGTACAGAAATTTAAGTAAGTTTACAGCCCAAAACAAGAACTGTTACTTGATGAAGCTATGATCGCATGGGGGGCTGCCTGAAATTTAGGATATACAATCCAAGGAAAATAACAAAATATGGAGTGCTGGTGAGAATGGTGTTTGAGGTGGTGTCAGATTATATCTGTAACATTGAGATGTACTCAGCTGAGGGAAAGAAGTTGGAGGACACAGTGTTATCCCTCTTAGACAGAAACTTAGGAAAAAAATCATTACATTCATCAAAACAATTTCTGTAACAGGGTGAGATTAGCTCAAACATTGCTAGACAGAAACTTTAGTGTCTGTGGTGCTATGAGAGCAAACAGGGGCATTCCACATGACCCAGAAGGGGAAGGCAAACGCTTGAAAAAAGGGCATTGATTGTTCTGGAGGAAAGGTGCAGAAAGACAAAAGACTTGCGTGAATGGTAGGTATGATCCATGACACAACATTTGTAAACACAGGGAGGAAAGAGAGTAAAACAAACATGGAAATAAAGAAGCCTTATGCTGTTGTCCAATACAAGAAATTCATGAAGGGCTTAGACAGGGCTGACTAATACCTCAGTTGTTACTCAGTTCTGAGGAAAACTGTAAAATGGTCAAAAAAGGTGGTATTGTATCTGTTAAACTGTGCACTCTTCAGTGCTGTTTTGTGTACAGGACACTAAGTACAAACAAAAAAGTAAAGTACAAGAACTTCCTGCATGAGGTGGGAAGGTCCTGGGTATCAGAAGTCCAGAATTGAAGTGAGTCAAGTTCTGATGACCTTCAATTGCCAGAGAAGGAACTGCCAGGCAGACTCTCTGGGGTTTACAGAATATACAAATTTGGAAAAAATGGTTGCTGATGAGGAGGGGAAAAAAGAAGTATCCTTTAAGACAGTGTAAAGTGTGTGCTGCACATAAGAAGTGAAGTGAAACTAGATATATTTGTAAATTCTGCGTTATTCCACTTCACAAAGTGTCTTGTTTTTTGAAATACCATTCAGTGAAGAACTACTAGACTATCTATATGCAGTTTCTGCAGCTTCAGGCTCAGGAGCATATGCTACAGTGTTACACTGTAAGTAAGAGTGTGTTATTGGGGTTGAACATTCAAAGGCTTTGAAAATATCAGGGAATTGGGAGTATTTAATTAAAGGGCCATCCGGTCAGAAAAGTGTTAAGGTACTTTAAAACTGTGTCAACTTTTTGACAATGTGTAATAAAAATACCAGTAATGCAGTAGTTGGCAGAGTTCTGTACAGTCATTTGCATAGTTGGGCAACATAACAGCTACTTGCTTCTTGCACCTCTAACCAGCTTCACAGTTTGAGGTTGACAGTAGTTTCAGTTGCATGATACCACAGTGGGTTACTTATTACAAACATGCCATGGTTTAGGCAGTTAGTTACCAGCCTCTCACCACAGTGACCTGGGGTCAGTCGCAGGCCAGTCCTTTTGGATTTATGGTGGATAAAGTGGCAATGGGATGGTATTCACTCTGAAAACATCAGCTTTCTCCTATCAGGTTCATTCCACCAGTGCTCCATACTTATGTTTCATTCATCTGCCACCAATGATATATGCTGTTAACAGCTGACAGCATCATTAAATAACATAAGTCTCTCCTTTTTCTTGATTTCATCAAAAGCCATCTCTCAGATTTTCTGTAATGCATCTGGTGTTACAGCATCATCATCAGGTGCATATTTGTCCCCATGTATATTTGTGGCATAATGCATAAGCAGAGGCACAACTTGACTGTAATTAGCCCATTGGCATACTACTTTTTATAACACATGGCGCACCTATAAATACTAATTTTAGGCAAAAATGGCAATTTTGTACATTTATATTTTATTCATGCAAAATTAATTTTTATTGACTTCAATACATACCCCTGTTGTGCTGTGATGTTGGGTTGGTCTCTGAATTCCGTCTCACAGCCGGCTGTGTA
>Ga0268261_10001012_pt1 | contig 18931 bp, 22 predicted proteins | sample TergutNc150P1_FD_190353 | JGI IMG/M metagenome (GOLD analysis project Ga0268261, IMG submission 190353) | Nasutitermes corniger P1 segment gut microbial community from laboratory colony in Florida, USA - Nc150 P1 (SPAdes) (version 2) | ecosystem: Host-associated > Arthropoda: Insects >...
GGGAATTTTATATGAACATGTCTGATTCTGGTTACAGAGGCAGAGCTGATTGAATCTACAGATACAAAAGCAATTTAATTGTAATAAAAAAAGAGAAATTACTTATTGTTAATTTTATTTTATTTTTCATGTACTGTTTAAATGAAAAATTTGTTACACAGAAATGACAAATGTGTTACAGTGCACAATAAATGATTGAAAATCTCACTCTCCATCTCATTGCACTTTGCTACTCATGTAGAGATTCCATGTTGTTGTTCTTAGTTGACGTTTATGTATCTCTGTGTGGACAGCAGTATCCAGAATGTGAGCCAGCCATTTGTATCATGTAAATGCCTTTCTTTTGTAAACATCACTTTTCATCCAACCCCACAAACAAACAAAAAAGTACAACAGAGTTAGGTCTGGACATTTCAGTAACCATTCAGAATTATACACATGTTTATATGAACTTTTTCTCATACTGTGACTGATACTATCACCTTCCAAACTATTGACCTTTCCTCCTGAATCATCCTGTATGTTACAAGTTACAATGTAACATCTACATGAAGTTGAAATCAAACTTTTCCAGATTTTTATAAGTTTCTTATTGTATTGACACTTAATATCATGACAGAATGCAGATCCCATTCCCTCTGTGCAGCCCAGTGGTAACTATGTGTGCTACCTGCTACGTTATCATTGAAAACACTTTAATTTTACCTATAGAATGTATTTACTTTTTTAGATGATCTGAACAAACAGTGATTATTTCCCCAAAACAGTTTTAGGTGATTGAGCTTTATAGCAGAGAAAGAGTTTGTTCTCTGTGATGTAGGAACTGAAGGTTTATGCTGCACACATGTGAACATAAGGTGGCCATTCTTATCAGGTGACCCCACGTCATAATCCTCATTTTGCAGGAAAACACAGAACATATTTTACTATGTGCATGATTATGAGGTGAGGCACCTACCATGTTTTTCAGTTTACAAATTAGGATAACATTCTTATCTTATGTTTCGGTGACTACAGTATACAATGTAGCTTTATTTTGCTCTGCAGGAGGTTATACTGTAGAGGTTTTATTTGGAACATTTTAAATCGTAATGAAATACAAAGAAAAATGTCTGAATCAGCAATAAGATAAGCTTTATAAAAGGAGGTTTGTATCCACAGTAAAGCTGTAACAAGATCGGTTGGATATACAGAATTGCAGGAAGTACATTCATAAAATATATGTACTCTGTTGGAGTACACCTTTTTACTCTTGTTGAACTGAGGCAGGTAAACTTGTTTTAATGATTTGTCACTGAAGAGTTCTGCAAAATGTCAAACATTTGTTCTGTTTTTCAGGTGCTGGATCGTTTATTGTTCTATTTACGTATTGTCCACTCTGTGGACTATTATAATCACTGTGAGTATCCAAATGAAGATGAAATGCCCAATCGATGTGGTATCATGCATGCGCGAGGTATTCCACCATCATCAAAGGTATGGATAATTTTTCTGAATATATACATCATCATTGCTGTGGATTTGTCTCATTGAGATATGTGTGTACTTAGTTGCTTGCACTTGTATGCTTACTGGTTGGCATTGACTGTATCTTCAAAAGTACTGTAACTGTTCTCTGTAAGTCCTTAATGTCATGTCTTCCTGCCACTGTTCCAACATAAATAACCCTTTGAGTATATACTCATTATTTTGTGTGTGTTTGTATATCAAGAGGAACTTGCATATAATTTGTATTTGTTGTGTAGCAATGACACATTTGGTTCTCTTTATAGTTACAGGTAACTCAGCAGGAGATTAGTGATTATTGCCATACCTTTGAGCAGAAAATTGCCTCATTTTTGCAACCAGCAACAAAGATCACAGATGAAGAGTTCAGCAAGTTAGGTCATAAAGACCCTGATGTGTATCCTTTAAAGTTCAAGAATCTCAACAGAATTAATGGTATGTGTTTACAGTTCATCATTTGAATTTTTTGTTGTTGACTGTACTTATATGAAACAGGTATAAAAGTTATTGTAGGGTTCCTTTTTGCCAGATACTGTAATGAATGTTGGTCAGCTACAATCTGTGTATTTGCCTCTGTAATTTCTACATACAGAAATTCCCAGGTACCATAAATTTTCATGCTGGAGGCCAGGTAACTTTCAACTCTGTTTCCCAGCCACCCCTGATTTCAGCATTGCATGCTGTATACCTAAGGTTACAAACACACATGTAATACTTACTGCTTTTCCACAGTAGCAATGGTTGCGCGCGCACACACACACACACACGCGCGCGCGCGCACCATACTGATATGTCATACATACATTGCCTGGCTTGTTGAATGTTAAATGTAACCAGAGATTGGGGGACATTAAACTTTGTATGATGACTAATTGAAAATTTATTTTATGTTATTTTCAGACCTCCACACAGTGATATGGGCTGTCAAATAACACTAATACAACTGTGAGAAATGTATTGGAATAAAAAAAAAGTCTGACAATTTAATGACAGATCACAATGGGGATTCAGTTCTGCAGATTTAATATTCTGTACACAAACCCAAAATTTACACATGCTTTTCTGAATGTCACTAATCCTTGTTCTTTCTACTCTGAATTTGTACAACATAAGATTTGTGTAGTATTTTTGAAAGCAAGGCCCTTATGCACCAAATTTAAATCCAGTTTGTAAAATTTATGTAACCAGAATTTAATTACAGACTGGAACTAAAATATTATGTAAGCTCTTATAAAAAACATAAATATCTCAGGAACTATTGAACAAAATATAACAGTAGAAAAGACATACAAAGTGGCATAAAAGTCACTTGACATTAGATGTTTAACATCGTGCCTCTGATGTTAGTTAACTTTGCACAGTCCTGCATATTGGTAATGAAAGTAGAAAACTTCACAGTGCAAGTCTTATTCAGCAGAATTGGTATCGTATACACAAAACAAAAAACTAATCTTTGATTTCCATTAGTATGAGCAGCAGTTGTTAGACATATTTTTAACTCAGATGTTTTGTTTACCAGATGCATATCCATGTTGCTTTTTTTGCACAAACAGATCACACTACAAGCTTCATGGGTAGTCTTGAAAACAGATAACACCAGTCACACTTAATGTATATATGTTCAGCTGTTTGCATATGTGCATGCTAATTACAGTGTCTGTATTTTATGTGTCAGCTGTCATAGTTTAATGTGGATTTGTTTTTTTGTCTTCTGTATTCTTATTTAGAGGGTCTGTAACCTTTTCATTACTAAACTTGGTGTTGCTTTTTGCTTTGTATGTTAGTACAGGATAGCACCCAGCTCAGTAAACCTCTGCTTAATGTTTAGAAAGGACAACTAATCAGTTGCAAGGTTGGAAATTTCACAGTTGTGTCAATGAAGATTCATGTCTATGGGATATGAACTTGATAATGTTTCCAGACAAGAGCTTCATAATGTGTTGAGCTATATTTTCTGCATGTTCAGGGTCTTCTTAGTAGCAGGAGTCTCTTGCTTGAAATAACATTGGTTGAATTGTAGGGGAAAAGTGAATTTGAAATTCCTGTTATTTGCAGTCTTCCTTTGCTGTAATACTTGCGTGACAGTTGTGGTGCTTAAGTACATGTTAAAAAATGCTCACAGTATTGTATTAGGATCTTGGATTTAAATAAATTTTTCCCCCAACTTATGTTTCTTCACTACAGTAAAATGGCTGTGAAGCAATAAGTTCATGTGTAGAGAAAAATTGTGAAATGAGGGTATTTTAATATATAGGGAATTGCTTTGAGACCATCTTTTTATATTTCATAAGGGAAACCTTAGATCAGGAATCTTCAATTTAATTATGCTGTTGAACCTGGACTGTAACTAGCTGTTACATAATGGCCCTCCGCAGTAGTGGTTATGAGAATTTTCATTTGTTTGAAATGAGTACAGCGAAGAAAGAAGAGAGTTTGTGTGCTGAAATTGTAATAAGAACCCTATGATGAAAGAGGGAAATATGATACATTATGATTTGTGCAACCTCGACTGTTAATCTGAGGGTTCTGGGGTGTGTGTGTGTGTTTTTTTTTGGTCTAGTGTTGTGTATCGCAGTGTTCTGTGACACAACAGGATGTTTGTAGTTTTAGTAGTTATTAGGATTGTAACTAAATTTTTTCTAGAGTTGAACAGTGAAATATGTGTTCAGTAATTGGATGTAAAATCAAGGATGATGGGAGCGTGTGGAATGCATAGTGAAATAATGCATCCCAAATATTGCTTGAGAAATGTCAAAGGAAGAAACCATTTTGGATACTCTGTTTTTGGTGTTGCTGGTCTTATAGCAGGGACAGAGTGTTGCTGCTAATGCAACACAGGCTTATGAAACAAGTCTGTGGCTTATGTCATTCCAATGTGGCAGAGTGCTGTTACATATAGAATTGCAAAACATGCAGCATTACATAATTACCCTGTACTGTACTGTAAAGGTATTGTCCTTTTCATACTAAGCTTAATTTCAGGTGGAAGAGAAGGAAATTGCGTACTTGCTCCAGGCATTCGTACCATATTAATTCATTCCTGTTGTTATGTAATTTTTATTGCTTCACTCATCATCGTGGTGGTTGTTGATTGCCTTGTTTGCTAAATCTCTGGAAGGTGAACTGTTGACACCTACTTGAATTATGGTTGGCCCTAAGTCATTTTGAATTTTATCCACTTCCGCGTTGCAGGTTTCATTGCCTTGACATATTCCACTCCTGTATGCTTAGCAAAATGAGACCCTGTCTTGATTAATATTCTGGCCTGTACAGTTTTGAAAATTGTTATTTTGTACTTGGGCCACCACATGTTCATAGGTCAGTAGTGTGCAGATAGTTGAGTGATTGCCTCCTTTTTCTATACTGTTACATCCACCTTTTTAGGCCATATATTACCAGCCTTTTATATGCAACATTTCCTTTGTGTTGTATTCAGAAGATACATTAAGTCTTCCTTAAGCGTCTCTTCTTCAGAGGGATTGTCATGTATTGTAACACACCCTTCCATATTTTCTATCCTAAGTGGCTTTCCCTTCAGCTGTGGCAGGATCCCTGTCCACAGCAGTTACCGATTAGGATGGAATGTTGGCAAGAAGCTGTTCAGCAAAATACTTCGCACCCAACTGTTCTCACACTCACACACACACACACCACAGGTTCAGCACAAATTTGTTGCTATTTCATGGCATCTTCAGATGTACTTTATTTACTCAAATGCAAGGCAGATTTTTTTCCTCAAACTTAGCAATTACATATGTAAGGTTGTATTAAATACACATATGAAGCACCAAACTGGACTGCACCAAACCAGACTGTTCTGAACAGACCATGCAGAGCCAAACCAAGGCCTGCACCACGAAATCATGTGAGATCTGCGCTCTTCTGAGATATTATGCAGCGTAGAGTAGTAATTTCTTGATGACATTTTGGGGCAATATTTAAGGGTCAAGAAATCGAAAAGAGTGAACAGAACATGACTGAAGTTAACTGTATAGTCTTCTTGTTTGATACTTTGCCCATCATCTAATTTTTTAAAGAAGAACAATGTTTTGGCAGATGGCTCAATTGCTATTTTCAGGCAAAAAAGATACCTAACATGGTGGACCCCGTAGATGAAGTTATTTTCAGTCTCTGGGCAGCATAGAAGCAACAGCTTGTTAAGATACGCACCTGAGAACAGATCTAGTCCAAAGGTAGTTGCAAGAAAATGGCTATTGCATATTAAAAACTAACTACTGTGCTCCAAAATAAAATGTGACCAATCCACAAATTAAAAACTATAAAAAGAGCCATGAGCTCAGACTGATCAGGCCACAGACACAACACAAAAATCCAGAATGCTTGTCTTTAAATTCTTAACGCAAAGTATTAAGTCACTGTGGACCATAACAACATAGCAGAGCATTTTATATTTTTCTGACCGTGCATCTTCATATAATTCTGGTAAGTGACCAACTTGACGCACAGTTTCTTCTATAATATATTTATTTGTATGTTTATTTGAATCCTCTACATGCTTCGAGCAACTTTGTGCTCATCTTCAGGAGGACAATCGTATTAATACAACTTACGGTATAATTACTCTTTGTTAGTGGCCGTCTGATATGCAGGTCAATAAGGAACTCTTCCTTATTGACCTGTTTACTGGACGGCCACTAACACAGAGTAATTATACCAGACGCATTAATACGATTGTCCTCCTGAAGATGAGCACAAAGTTGCTTGAAACATGTAGAGGATTCAAATAAACCTATTATAGAAGAAATTGTGCAACAAGTTGGTCACTTAACAGAACGGCAGAGTATCTTACCAGAAGTGACTGAAGTGTTTTAAGAAGTGCCCTGTGTCCAGTGCAGTGGATGGGACTGATGATGATTTGTTGTGGAATGACAGTGAAGATTAGGGAAGTTAGGAGTGAGTGTGTGGAAGAAGGGACTGACTGTGAAGATGGAGACAGTGACACTGATTGGTAAAAGTATATACAATCCCACATTCTTTGTTCATTAACCTTTTGGCACCCGAATATTACATTTAAATTTTAGCACACCCTGTATGGAAAATGTGAATAATACAGGAACCAAAAAAGGTAGCATTATGAAATAAACGGCATTTTGAAGAGAAAAACGGAGAGTGTGCAGCATGTTTAAAATACTCGGCACTTATATTTGTTGAAAAAAAGTATATAAAATGCAACATCTGGAGGGTAGCGGTACGCCCGTCCTATATATATAGGTTGCAAGGTTCTTAAAGGTTAAATGTATGAAAGTAATAGTAAAACTTTTTTAGCAGCTTTTTTTGGGAGATCATCTTAGATTTGTATAAATACATTTTCCCCAGGCAGATGTGTTTGTATGGAGGGTCATCTTGCATTTGGGTAATTCCACTGCTGTGCTGCCCACATTCTGTAGGGGATACTAAAGCAGGTAGGGATTCGTGCCAGAAAACCTTGCTCTGGGATTTTACAAGGGGGTCTTGAGGTGGTTCATCCCCATTGTGTTTGAAGTATAATTAGGATTACAGTTGACAGTCAGAACACAACTACTATATGTTGTTGTTATTTATTTGTCAGAGTGACTACATGTTTCGGCCCTAATTAGGCCATCATCAGGTCACAAGTATTTCATATAATAGAGGTAGCTAGACACTGTAACACGTAAAAAGTATAAAATCTAAATCCATAGTCTAAAATTACAAGATCTCGCTGTCGCCATTACATGTAGGTGTCTACAATCTGTATAAAATTCTTATAGATATATAAAAATTTCCACATATATGCTGAGGATCGGCTGTGTTGGGGGTCTTCTTACCGTTGTTGGCAGTTGTTTACTGTCATATAGGTGACACAACGTTTGGACGTAATAAGGCTTGATGGATTATTTGAGTTGATTATTTCCCTATGGTCTGCTGATATTATATACGTATAAACGTGTAAGTTTTAAATCACTCCGGTGTTGGGAGGTTGTCTATTACCAGTTGTTGTGTTGTTTTTAGTAGATATTAAGATGTTTATTTTGATGTGTGGAGATCCGCTGTACTGAATTGTTGCTATTATTCTGTTAATGTTGAACCGCCTTATTAGTAGTCGGGTCTGATACAGACTTTCATAGTTATGGTCGTGGATCCTTTCTTTCTTAAGTATTCTGTGGGGAATAGTGTAATGTAAGTGTGGCATATGGTTGATTACAATTCATTATGTAATTGAGAGCGGTACTTACTCGTAATAATGATGTGGTTCTTATATTTCTATTACACTGCTTGATGCACTTGATTGTTTGTGTATTGTGCTGGTATCTCCTTTGTGTAGCGGACTCCTCCGTGTCAGACGGAATACTGAGTGTGGGTGCTTTCAACGAGACAGGTGGTATCGATTGAGTGGTGGGAGGAACTGGTTTTTGTATATAGCTTCGTTTTATAGGTATTGAAGTATGGTGTGAAATATTCTGTTCGCCGTTATTGTGTGGTCATCATTGAGATGGTTATTTTGGGCTGCTGCTTTGTGGATATGAAACCTTTCAATTGTATTGAGGTGAGTACCTTTTTTCTGAACTTGTAATACTTGCATAATGTTGTGTGTGTTTTCAAAGGTTTGTCTGTGCTCTATTGTCCGTATTTTGAATTATGGTTATTGTATCGGAAGGATTGTTTGTGTTCATTATACCTTGTATAGAAATCTCGGCCAGTTTGCCCTACATATGCTTTCCCGCAATCTGGAAAAGTTAATTTGTAAACACCGGATCGTGTGAACTTATCATGGTTTTGACTGCTGTGAGTTAGATGCTTTTGCAAGGTATTATTTGTACGGTATGCTATTTTTATGTTTGAGTGTTTGAAAATCTTAGTGATATATGTGGTTTCTTTGCCTATATATGTAAAGGTGCACTATTTTTGCTTGTTCTGAGAGTTTTGTGATTGTGAACCATGGTTATGGTTTGGTTTTTGGGGTAGTATTGGATAGAAATTGTTATGCGCCAAACCATAACCATGGTTCACAATCACAAAACTCTCAGAACAAGCAAAAATGGTGCACCTTTACATATAAAGGCAAAGAAACCACATATATCACTAAGATTTTCAAACATTCAAACATAAAACTAGCATACCGTACAAGTAATACCTTGCAAAAACATCTGACTCACAGCAGTCAAAACCATGATAAGTTTACACGATCCAGTGTTTACAAATTAACTTGTCCAGATTGCAGGAAAGTGTATGTAGGGCAAACCGGCCAAGATTTCTATACAAGGTATAATGAACACAAACAATCCTTCCGATACAGTAACCATAATTCAAAACATACATAACATTATGCAAGTATTACAAGTTCAGAAAAAAGGTACTCACCTCAATACAATAGAAAGGTTTCATATTCACAAAGAAGCAGCCCAAAATAACCATCTCAATGATGACCACACAATAACGGCGAACAGAATATTTCATACCATACTTCAATACCTATAAAACGAAGCTACATACAAAAACCAGTTCCTCCCACCACTCGATCGATACCACCTGTCTTGTTGAAAGCACCCACACTCAGTATTCCTTCTGACACGGAGGAGTCCGCTACACAGAGGAGATACCAGCACAATATACAAACAATCAAGTACGTCAAGCAGTGTAATAGAAATATAAGAACCACATCATTATTACGAGTAAGTACCACTCTCAATTACATAATGAATTGTAATCAACCATACCCCACACTTACATTATGCTATTCCCCACAGGATACTTAAGAAAGAAAAAGGATCCACGACCATAACTGTGGAAGTCTGTATCAGACCCGACTACTAATAAGGCGGTTCAACGTTAACAGAATAATAGCAACAATTCAGTACAGCGGATCTCCACGCATCAAAATAAACTTGTTAACCCTTATCCTGCTAACGTGGAGAAAATGGTGAACTCCTAATAGTGCCAGCAAATGGCAGATGGGATTTAATTCAGCGTTTAAAGGGTTAATATCTACTAAAAACAACACAACTGGCAATAGACGACCTCCCAACATCAGAGTGATTTAAAACGTACGTGTTTATATGTATATAACATCAGCAGACCATAGGGAAATAATCAACTCAAATAATCCATCAAGCCTTATTACGTCCAAACGTTGTGTCACCTATATGACAGTATTCAATTGCCAACAATGGTAAGAAGACCCCAACACAGCCGATCCTCAGCATATATGTGGAAATTTTTGTATATCTATAAGAATTTTATACAGATTGTAGACACCTACATGTAATGACGACAGCGAGATCTCGTAATTTTAGACTATGGATTTAGATTTTATACTTTTTACGTGTTACAGTGTCTAGCTCCCTCTATTATATGACATACTTGTGACCTGATGATGGCCTAATTAGGGCCGAAACATGTAGTCACTCTGACAAATAAATAAGAACAACATATAGTAGTTGTGTTCTGACTGTCAATTGTAATCCTAATTATATTACAAGGGGGTGCTGATAAGTCCTTAGCCCAACCAGGAAGAAAACAAGCTACAGTGATCAAACTCAGGATTTATTCAACATACTCCCCATGAAGCTCAATACACTTCTTAGCCCGTTGTTCTAACTTTTGCAAGCCACTCAAAAAAAATTTGGAAGGTTGTCCATCTAACCGGATCTCCGCGGCAGCAGTGACCTCCGCTTCGGACGAAAAATGGTGACCTCTCAATTGTTTTTCAGTCCAGGGAACAGGTGGTAGTCTGACGGGGCAAGATCCAGAGAATGGGGTGGATGATCAAGACATTGGAAGCCCGGGTAGGCCAGTTTCTTCAGGGTTGCAAGTGCCTGGTGAGGCGGGGCATTTTTGTGCAAGAACAAGATCCCCTTGGTGAACTTACTGTGGCATTTTTCCTTCAAAATGTCTTCATTTGCACCAGCAGAGATGATTAATACTCCACATTTAGTTTGGCCCTTTGGAAGATAATCAGTGAGGAGGATGCTGTCTTGATCCCAAAAAATCAAGACGAGAACTTCTCCAGCGGATTTTTTGCACTCTAAATTTTTTGGGGTAGGGTGAGCCGCTATGCCGCCACTCCATTGATTGTTGCATTGTCTCTGGGTCATAGTGATATAACCACGTTTCGTCCGTGGTCACGAATCACGACAGGAAATCATTTGGATAATGCTAAAAAAAATTCCAAAGTTGCTCAGACGACTGGCACCGTTGATGTTTTTGATCCGCCTTCAGGCATTTCGGGACCCACTTCGCGGAGAGGGTCCGCATGGCCAAATCTTCATGAATGATGGACCCAACCCACTCACGTGAGATGCTCAGTTGCATAGCTGTTGATTTAGCTGAAATCTGGCGGTCTTCCAAGATTAGCTCATGAATTTGATCAGTAATCTCCAGGGTGGTCACTGTCGTGGGTCGTCCAGGACAAGGGGCATCACAGGTGGAAAAATCATGTTGAAACTGGACCACCCAGCTTTTGGTGGTGGCATACAATGGTGCATGTTTCCCTAATGTTTCTGTCGGAATGGCGTGAATTTCCTTCAGCGCCTTGCCTTGCAGGAAAAAAAAAACTTTATGACAGCTCGCGTCTTGTTGTTGAAATTGCGCGCGTCGCCTGATATGCTTGCTTTCAGCGACTGTAACAAGAAAAGACTTGCAATTTGGCACATGAACAGACCCCTCTTTCCAACGACACTATTGATTCCATCCTACAACATAAGGAAGTAGTTTGCGCTAAGGACTTATCAGCGCCCCCTCTTTCCATGCCTTCTGATGTTTGAAGGGTATGGCCTCTATTGACCCACAGTTATCTCCATCCACCTTGTTAATCCTCACAGTCATAATGGTACTCCCCTTCCTCCCAAAAACAAACATGTATTCTGAGAGAAGTTTGATCGTTTGAAATTCAGTTTATTGGGTTCATTGTTAACTGCTGTGAGGATTGAATTAAATGATGGTGGTTTCTTGATATAGAACTTATAAACATCCATTTTGTTGCGTGTAACTCCCAGTGGATTCATCGTATTTCAAACCTGTACTGTTGACTGTGGTGATGCCAGTGGGTTCCTAGCATTTTCAGCAAACAGTTTTAAAAAAACTGAAACTTTCATAATGCCTGTAGCATAACCAGTTTCATTTGCAATCAGATCTTTGCTTTTCTTTTGATTTTTATTTCTAGCAGCATTTTTAACACATTAATATTACATTGTTCTTTGCTTCTGAAAGCATTTCCACTCATGTATTTCACGAAAGTAGCATTATCCATTCCTTGGCAATACAGGCTTTGTATCACAGTATTGTAAACAACTGTAAATTGTTTACAGTCTGCAGCATATAGGTATTACTATGAAAACCCACTGTATGAAGGGTAGGATAGAGGCTGTGTTGCTTAGTGAGCAGGGGAATGTTAATCTGAGAAAGGAATGTGTTATTAAAGTACATGTGTGTGATGAACTTAAAATTATAAGTACTTTTTCTGTCACATTATAGAATATACTTAACTACCTCAGTGTGCCCAGTGTGGGAAAGCAACTGATAAATTTGTGTTTTATGAACTGCTGGCAACACTGGAAGTAATAACGCATATACCACTGTGGTCTTCAACACTTGGCAGTAGAGAAGTTGTGTGAAGTTAATAAAACGTTTTCCATTCTGAGTTTGGATGTGTAGATAATAAGTGAGCGCATCTGTGATGAACATGACCAAACATGTCACATATTTGCAACTCATTGTTTTGTACTGGATACGGTGTTGAAGCAAGTTACTCACATTGTAGAACAGTGTTCCTCCTCCTCCTCTTTCTTTCCACCTCTCTTTCATGCTTTTTTTATTTATTTTTTTAATGGGCCCTTTTTGTTTTGAAGAAGCACTTTACAGATTCCTGGACCATTGGAATGTAAATTAAATATTAAATGTGGTGGCACATACAAGGTGCGACTCAAAAGTTTTAAGACGAGTTATTTTAAAAGGGTACTGTGCGTTATATCTAGCAGCCGACACCATAACTACGTAGTACTGTGCTTCATGTAACATGTGACCAGGCTTCAACGGTTTTCGTTCAGTTGTCTGTGAGTACGAACTTGTTTTGCAAGTGAAGATTTTTTGCCTTGTCATCGGCGTCATGGAGGAGCAGAGAGTTGTTTACTGCCAGGATCTTCTTTTAATGGGACGAGATGAATGTTTTTGGGAAAATATGATTACCGGTGATGAAACATGGTGTTTTGCCTATGATCCGGCCACCAAACGACAGAGTGCAGAGTGGGTGGGGCAAAACTCTCCAAAACCAAAGAAACTGCGATTTAAAAAATTGCGAGTGAAGACGATGTTAATTGTTTTTTTCGACGCAGGTGCAATTCATCGAGAGTTTGTCCCAGAAGGGCAGAAAGTAAATGCAGAATTCTACGTGGGTGTTTTGGATCGGCTACTGAAGAGAATTCGACGAGTTAGGAAGGCCAAATTCCAATTCAGTGAGTGGTTTCTTTTTCACGATAACGCACCATCTCATAACGCTGCAACTGTAAAGAAGTTTCTGGCAAACAGGAACGTTGCTGTTCTCCAAAACCCACCTTGCTCGCCAGATCTTGCACCTGCCGACTACTTTTCTTCCTCAAGTTCAGATTTCCCTTAAAAGGGCGGCATTTTCAAACGGGGGAAGAAATTCACTGTGCAGTGACAAGGGAACTTAACAACATACCAAAAACTGCTTTCCTGGAGGGCATGAAGAAGTTGAAGGAACGTGCAAACAAACGTACTGATCAACGAGGAATGTATTTTGAAGAATAAAAATAAATTATGTCCATATAAGAAGTTATCTGTGTTTTATAACATGTCTTAAAACTTTTGGGTCTCGCCTTGTATTTATTCAAAAATCAGAATTTTCTCTTCGTTTAATTATTACTATACAGGGATATATTGCATCAAAGTTTCCCAGTGGCAGTGTATCATTCCATTAAACAACTTTTTGTGCCCTTTAACACCATGAGGTTGCATATTCAATAATTCTGTAAATTTAAGTCATTATTGAAAGTAGATCTCCATGGAGCACTGTTTGGGAACCGACGTCCTATACGTATTTAATTTTGAGGGAATGTAGGAAGATAGCAGATGAAACACATACATTGATACAAATAACATTTAGAAATGGAACATTGAACTAAGCAGAAGTTTTTGAGCAGTTCCATAGTTTTAAAGACCAGTAGAAACATTGAATTGGTGTTTCATGCACATGATTTAATGAGAAATGACACCAGATTGATGGTATGATGTGCCTGAAAAGATGGGAATTTCTTTTGGTCTGGACAGGCCATTTTAATCCCTTAGTTGTAATGGGGCTTAAATTGCAAGTGCAGCCAACAAATGAGGTGTTTTTAATTTATGGTATCCTTATATGCCTTCATGCATCAAGGCTGGCAGCATGTGAAGAATTTAAAGGTCTATACAGTGCACCGAGGCCAGCATTGCAACGTTACCTAAAAATTAGGAAATGAGACATTTCATACAAATTTGTGCATGGCAGAAGGCAGAAGTAAATCTGCTGTCTGTTACTTCCAACTTGACAGGGCAGAAACCAATGGAAAGATATAACAACTGGTGAAGTACATGGCTGTGGTTATAACTATGAAGCTAAGCAGCACCCACAACATTGGAAGTCCCCTTGCTCACCCCAGCCAGAAAAAGCATGCCAAATGTGCAGCAATAATGAAGTGATGCTAGTTATTTTCTTCTGTTACATGGATGTTGTGCATAATGGTATGCTTCCCTGGGTTATGCTTTTAACTTGTATTAGTGTTTCCAAATGTTGAATGCATTGTGTAGAACCACATACTTTGTGTGTAGTTTGCTTAATTGCAGATTTGTCATGCTGCACATGTGCTTCATTTGGTTGCTTATACTGTACTCCGTGAGTGATATGGTTGCGCTCTTTGCCAGGTATGGGGCCCTTTGGCTTATTCTGTTTTCGCAACTCATGAAAAACCTTGTAGGCAAAGTATGTGTTGGTGTAGAAACTATGAAACACAACAGAATGTAGCAGTTATTGGTTCTGAACTTTTGATCGAGAGGTTTTTCAAACAGTGGCATGACTGGTGTCTGTTCTTGTAGGTTAGGCATCCTATGATTGTAGGGTGAGGGATCAAGATTTACACTGAAATAAAATAAAACAGTTTGTCAGATTAAACTGTGTGTCCTTAAATCTGTAGGTCTCTACATTGGTAACAGGAAGGTAAGTTGTTTGGAACAAATGGTAGTGAACATTTTCCAAAAATATAATTATCAACATCCCCCCCCCAATTCCAAAATATTAACTTTGTTACATTTTCATATTATTCATTTCATATAAGGTAAAGGTAAAGCAATCCCATTACAGGCCTGGACAGCCCCTGAGGGTTCCAGGAGGTTGAGGCTCCCAGATTTCAAGACAGGCGGCACATGAAGGTGGTAAGGTTGTCAGCCCTACGCACCGGCCGCTTTTACCCCCAGGAAACATTCCTGGTACTCATTTCTGTTAGAGGCTGAGTCGACCCCGGGACCATAGTGCGGCCGGAAGGATTATGTCAATGAAAAATTCCAATGACACCATCGGGAATCGAACCCGCGACCTTCCGACTTGTAGCACAGTGCCTCGACCAACTGCGCTACCGCGTGCCCCCATTCATTTCGTATGCCACTTTTATTATGAGATGAGTATGTATGCCGTATTGTGTGTGTGGTGTATGTGGTGTCATTGAACAGGATCTTATAGTTTATTGAATTCTCTTGTGCCATGCAAATGTTAATCTGTTGAGCTGCATGGCAACATATAAATGGTTGTCCCATCCTGTATTGAAACATGCTGTATTCCTCCTACTTTATGTTATTTTTTTTTCATTGTCCCTATACTTAAAGTAATTCATACCACCACCACCTCAGGTTACATGTGTGCAAAAGAAAATAGTTTGTAGATCTCAGAATAATCAATTCTGACTTTACCAAATTAGTAGGGTGGTGCATATATTTCATACTGTGCAAGTGACATAAACAGTACACAGCATTCTTTTGAATGATCTTCCTTGACAAACAACTTCAGCGAGGTGGAGAAATTCATCCAAGCAAACACGCAGGAATTAGCAAAAGACAAGTGGTTGTGTCCACTCTCAGGAAAGAAGTTCAAGGGGCCTGAATTTGTGCGGAAGCACATATTCAACAAGCATTCAGAGAAAGTTGAGGAAGTGAAGAAAGAGGTAGGAATCTTAATGATTTACTTGAAGAGGTTCTTGCCCAGATAATGTTTCACACATATGCTGCAAACACTGGAATTGATATTGTGTTTGTTCGAGGTAAAGTGAATATTGACCACGTATTAAAACGGTTGAACATTTAGTTTTAGGAAAGTTTGTGTGCAGGATGTTCTGGGCTACTTAGCAGTAAGGATATTGATTTTGTTGGAAATTTAGCCATACTTAAGTAAAAACCATAAAGTGAGAAACATTACATGATTTTCTGTTGTACAGTTTTTGATGAGCAATAGCAAAACACTTCTCGTTGTACACCTTTGCCAAGGGTTCTTGCTGTTCCCATGCCCTTAAATTTTAGGCCTAATATTCTTGCATTTCAACAGTATCCTGGAACCTCATTTGTTAGGATAAACTTGGGAATGCACCAAAAAATAAGCTCAAGTGGGGGAGTTGTAGTTACCTGCAGGCTTAAATACCCTGTGTACTCAAATATGATGAAAAATTTTTTTATTCATTATATGAAAACTAGAAGTATCACCTCATAATTGTGCACAAAGTAAAATGTGTTCTGTGGATGGGGCAAAATTTTTTTTATCTCCTGGATCTAGGTGAATAAGGAAAATTATACAGCCTTTATGGAAATGATATTCTTGGTTTGGAAATCTTATTTCATTATTGATTTGCTGACAGCTTGTTACAAGTGAGAAATTACTGGATTGTTCTATAATAATCCCAGGTTATGGAGCTGAAAGTAGTACAACATTATCTCTGGTACCAGAATCAGGGTGTTGCAGTTGGAGTGCTAATTTTAAATTAGTGGCAGAAAGAGCCATCAACAAGAACTGTTGTGAAAGGGAGCAAATCCAACCTGAAAACCATTTTTTGGATCCAAGCAGGGGAATTTTAATGCTGTTGACAAAACATTCGGGATATGGGGCTTTAAAAGTGTAAAAATGGTCTTCCCATTGCCCCCAGACCCAAGCTTCTCACATTCTCTGGGTCCAAGAAATGGAACCCAATTATTACCGTATCTCAAATTCTCTGGTAAATGAACCCCCTCCAGGATCCCCATTGGGGCCCCAATGGAGAGAGTTGCCTGTTTCCAGAGCCTTCTTTTACATATCTCTTGAGCTCTCTTTCGTCCATCTGTCAAAGTCCTTAGTGAATGTGCACCCCTTCAAGTTCTGCCTGTGGATAGAGATTCCTGAATCCAGGACCTTTACATATCCTTCAAGGTCCCCAGTAAAGGAGCCCCCCCCTTAAGGTTCCCCTCACAGAGCTCCCATACAGAGAGATGCTCCATTTCCAGAGCCCCCCCTTCATCTGTCTTTCAAAGAGTCCCCTTTAAATGAAACCCCCACAGGTTCCCCATTGGGGCCCCTATGGATAGAGTTGACCATTTCTAGAGCCTTCTTTTAAGTGTCTGTTAGATTCCCCAATAAAAGTTCTCCTGATAGAAAACTCTCATCCTTCTCTTGAATTCCCTGGGAAAGGACCATTCCCTCCATGTTCCCCAAAATGGGGCCTCTCTGGAAAAAGACATTCGTTTCCAGAACCTTAATTCACGTATCCATCAAGGTTCCCAGTAAAGGAGCCCTCCCTCCAGTTTCCCCTCACAGAGCTCCCACAGAGAAAGAGATGCCCTGTTTCAAGATCTCTTCTTCATCTCTCAGAATTCCTGGTAAATGATCCCCCCTCCATATTCTCCAGTGGGGCCCTAATGGAGAGAGGTGCCCATTTCTAGAGCCTTCCTTTACATATCCAATTTCCCCCATAAAGCAGCCCCCCCCCTGCAGATTCCCCTGACAGAGCTCCCATGGAGAGAAATGCTGTGTTTACAGAACCTTCCTTCATATCTCTCTCAAAGTCCCAGGTAAATGAACTCTGATTATTGTGTAATCCCTTGATGTTAAGCATTGAAATGCTAAATGGCGTAACATGGCTAATGTGAATATTGGTATTTTCCTGATAACTGGAGATTGTGAAGGTTGAGTCATCTTATGTTCAGGTAATACAGTATGCTTACATTCTGCTTTCATGTACTTCCAGGTTGAATACTTTAACAATTATTTGCGAGATCCAAAACGACCTCAGCTGGCTGAACATCCTGGTAATCGTCACCAAAGGAAAGAAGGAGCCAGTGAACGGGAGGGTTTTTCAGCTCCCACACCATATGTGCCTCAGTAAGTTTACTGGATTGGTTCTGTTTATGTAAATTCGTTTCTGTGTGTGACTTCTGATAAGGTTTCACATGCACTACTGGAAGTAAGCCATTGCATACAAGTTAGGAAAAAGTACCATGCAAGATGAAGTTTTTTCCTCTTAAATTTGGTGCTGGAATATATGAGGCCATCTTAATGAGTGTATGAAGCACCAAATCGTATCACTGTGAACTGAACCCTGCAGAGCTACACCAAGGTGTGCATTACCATATCGTCATGTGTTAACAAGAGAGATGACTGACCATGACTAAAGTTAACTGATACAGTCTTCTGTTTTGGGACTTTCTCTGTCATCTAATATTTTAAAGAAGCGGGCCATTTTGGATACTAGTTCTATTTCCATTTTAAGGCAAAGAAATGCCTAACCTGATGGACCTCTTAGATTGAGCTATTCTCAGTCACTGGGCAACATAGAAACAGTAACTAGTTAATATGTGCACCAGAGAACATGTCTAGTCCAAGGGTACTTACAAGAAAATAGCTACTGAAAAATGAGAAATTAACTACAAGACTCAAAAATAAAACCTGGACCAATCCACAAATTAAAAACCATGAAAGAGCCATGACTGCAGACTGATCAGACCACAGACGCAACACAACAATCCAGAACACATGTCCTTAAATTCTTAACGCTACTGACACCATCTATGGAGAAAATTGAGGATCTTTTGGTTCAAATAAGTTTACAAACCAAGAAATATAAATGTAGTATTAAGTCAGTGACTGAAGAGTTTTAAGAAGTGCTGTACATGCAATGCAGTGGATGCGACTGATGATGATAAGGTGTGGAATGGCAGTGAAGCGGATGGGCATGTTAGGAATGAGTGTGAGGAAGATGAAGGCACTCACTGACTGTGAAGATGAAGACAGTGACACTGATTTGTAAAGGTATATAGAATCTGACATTCTTTTTGCATTAATCATATGAAAGTAATAGTAAAATATTTTTTCTTAGCAGACTTTTTGAGGGGGATCGTCTTAGATTTGGATAACTACATATTCCCTTGGCAGATGTGTTTTTGCGGGGGG
>Ga0268261_10001014_pt1 | contig 18929 bp, 11 predicted proteins | sample TergutNc150P1_FD_190353 | JGI IMG/M metagenome (GOLD analysis project Ga0268261, IMG submission 190353) | Nasutitermes corniger P1 segment gut microbial community from laboratory colony in Florida, USA - Nc150 P1 (SPAdes) (version 2) | ecosystem: Host-associated > Arthropoda: Insects >...
ATTTCCTTGTACATTAATCAGTGTTGTAATATGTAAAAATAGTTAAAAATTTTATAAATAATGATTAATGATCGTTATGTGTTAAAACAATGTAACTTCCAGTATTACAAAATGATATAATAAAAAAAACATATGGTATATAATAAAAAACGTATGGTAGAAGGGAAGAACAGATTGTCCATCACAACTAAATTGTCAGTTTTATTGATTGCTACATGTTTCTTTCAGCTTTTGTGAAAATTAAAAATTCAGAAATAAATATAATTTAAATAGAACCCATTAGAATGACAAATTTCCAGATAGATGAGATTTCAACTTTACAAAACTTGGAGCTACAAAAGCCAGAACTAGTTAAAAGTCAAGATTGTATTATTAAGATATACATATAATAAATATATATTTTATTAAAATATTAGAATTGTTTTCCAGTACTTTGGGTGTGAAAGGGAAGTTCTTCAATATTAAAATAAACCAATAATAAGCTAGTTATGCCTGGCAGTCTGCACTTCACTTCTGCTATACATGTATCACAAGGGTGAAACTTATGGTCTACATGCTTAACTTCAACACCAGTGCTGTACAAGAATCTCAACATGGCTCATCCATCATCACTTGAAGGAAACTTGAACTTCAGCTCATTGTGATGCTCACAAGGCTCTGGGCACCCACATAGATGGCACAACCTGTTTGTCAAAAGGATGTTGTTGTAAGCTTCAGCTAAGGCTGAAGTGTGTATAGGTGGCTTAGTGGTAGACCGTTATGGCCCATTGAGCCATCTGATACCCTGGAAATGCGCCTACACCGACCCCAGATCTTAACTTCGGCTCCTACCACTGCCCATCCAACATACAGTCTGAGCCCTCCACTGATGTGTGGAGACATTCATGAGTGGAAGAGCATTCAGTGTAAGCTCAAGTTACTCAGGTACAGGCAGGAAAAACAGTACCAAATACACAGCTGTATTTACAATTCAGTACATATACATTATTAGAAAGTAATGGGGTCATGTAACTTATGTCTGAGGGATGTGGCTACATGTTTTGGCTACTTTCTATAGCCATTGGCAAGCCTGTTCCAGATTTCTTATTCTTCTTAGATGGCACTACAGTCCATTGCCAGCCTTCATCTTCTCAATGGACTTCTCCCAGTCAGCTCCTTTTCTTGATCTCTTTTTCCAGTTTTTATTTTACATTTATTAATATCTGTTTGTATACAAATCCACCATCTGTTTTTTGGTCCTTGTAATCTTTCCTGATGATTACTCTTAAATATATGCCTTACTTTTCTTTTACTATCCATTGTATTAATGTGACCTCTCCGATTCAACCAGTACCAAAATCTCCAAACAGCTGCATCAGTTCTTTATTATATCTTCTTCTTCCAGGTGCTGAACTTCCTAGTTGAAAGTTTTGGCCTTCGCAACGACCTCTTTCCACTTCCCACGATCCTGGACGCAGGCTATCCAGTTTTTAATCTCCATTTGGCAGATGTCCTCTTTGATGTTATCCTCCCATCTGTACTTGGGTCTTCCTTGTGATCTTTTGCTTAGAGGTTTCCAATTAAATATCTTATTAACTGTTCTGGTATCTGGCATTCTTTGTACGTGTTTATTATATCACTTTCTCCAATTTTTGTTTCCTTTAATTCCCCCCAGACATTCTTCTTAAAACGTTTCTTTCAACAGCAGCCAGCTGTTTAGCAATATCTTTATTCATTGTCCAAGATTCTGCTCCATATGTTGCCACTGGTCTTACAGATTTTTATTTTTTCTGCTCTGACTACTGATTGGCTGTTAAGTACAGGAAGAAGTGCATATGCTGTATGTGCATTTGTAATTCTTTTTGCAATCTCTAGTCTTAAATCATTTTTATGCATTAGATTTGTACCAAAATATGTATTGTCTTTCACTATTTCACAATTATATGTAAGAAATTTATCATATTCATTATCATTGTCGGGCTTTCGTGCTACTATCATAAATGTTGTCTTTTTTCCATTTATTTCTAATCCTGTCTTATTTCTTTGTTTGTCTGGTTGTGTAAATATTTCTTCAACATCTTGCAATCTTCTTCGCATAATAACCACATCATAAATATATGCCATTATTTGACTGCATTTATCAAATATGGTACCCTGTGTTTCTGCTTAGATCTTCTAACTGCAGGTTCCAACACTATTAAACAGCAAAGGAGCAACTGCATCTCCTTGTCTCAGACCTTTTTTAACTTTAAATTCAGAGGATAAATGTTTACCAATTTTAACCTTAGCATATATTTCATTATTTAAAATTATGCACAAATTAACTAGTTTTTTTTGAGGAAACCTAGTTTATGCATTTCACTCCATATTTCCTTTCTCCATAGTGCCATATGCTGCTTGAAAATCAATAAATAGTTGATGTACGAGGGCCTACCCAAAATTTCCGAGAATTTGCTTGTAATAACACGAATACTTTTAAGTCCTAATTTCCACTGTCACCTTCAAAGTAGTCACCTTGGGCATGTATACAACGATCCCAGCGATTTTGCCACTTTTGGAAGCACTCATTGAAGTCTGCCGGTGTTAGCGTGTTTAGTATCTGTTGCGATTCTGCTTGGACCTCTTCAGTGTAGGCGAAACGTCGCCCTTTCAACTGGAGTTTCATTTTAGGGAACACGTGGAAATCGCAGGGGGCCAGGTCAGGTGAGTAGGCAGGGTGGGGAACAGTGGACACGTTATTTTTTGTGAGGAATTCCCTCACAACAAGCGAGGTGTGTGCATGCGCATTGTCATGGTGCAACAACCAGTTTCCATTCTTCCACATCTCAGGCCGTTTGCGCCTCATTCGTCTCAAAACCTTGCAGTAAAACTTCCCATTGACAGTCTGACCAGGTGGGACTTTGTGGATAGTGTCTTCTAGGATAACTTCACGCACTTTCGCAATCATTTCCGGAGTTGTGCATGTGGACGGTCGACCAGAATGTTTATCATCTTCCACAGATTCCCGGCCATCTTTGAAGCGCTTAAACCACTCAAATGTTCTTGCTTGGCTTAAAGCTTGCTCACAAAAGGCCTCCTTTAGCATTCGGTGGGTCTTGGCGGCAGTTTTGTTGAGCTTGAAGCAAAATGTGATGCAAGTTCTTTGCTCCTTAACTCCCACCATTTCGATAAACACAAACACTCGTGACAGTGGTGTAAAGAAAACAGCCAAAACTCAGAAACACGTGCACTTACAAAGAAGCGAGTTGCCAGACTGTTGGTCGAAAGATACAAAAAGAGGCACCTAGCAGCTCAAGTTCGTAGCACAAACGGTTTGCGCGGTATATTCAAATTCTCGGAAATTTTGGGTAGGCCTACGTACATCTCTACTCTGTTCCCAACAGTTTTCCAATATTTGTCTCATAGTAAATATTTGATCAGCGGTTGATCTTCCCCTTCAAAAGCCTCCTTGGTGTTTTATTATTTCCTCAGCATAAGGTACTGATTCTACATATAAAATATTTGGCAGAATTATATATGGAGCTGACCAGGGGTGCAACGCAGCTGTGAGCAAAAGTAATACAACAATATTACACACTTAAGAGTCACTCTGACTAGACAGTGTACCTTCACATGGTATGTGCTCGGTGCTGGTGCTGCATTGGCCAGCCTGAAATAAGAACGATGGCATTCATTTTTCTCAAGTGACAATAAGCCAATCTCATGTAATAACAGAGCTCAAAGTAATCAATAAATTCAGTTGACTGTAATGTTGTAATGTATCTCACGCAAATATTTTTATAGAGGACACTTAAAACTTTGTTTGGCTTTATCAAACAAATACTGACAAATGTTCGGACATGAACATGATCATTTCTGTAGTGAAACCAACTAGATGCACCAGTTTCTCAAATTTATTTTATTTTGGAATAACAAAATTCCAGCATTCCAAAATAAAATAAATTGGAGAAACTAGTGCATCTAGTTGGTTTTACTATAGAAATATATTACGATGCACGACCCTATGAACATCAGATTCAAACATGATAATGTTTGGCTTCTTTCTGCACTTTGCACATGATTATGAATAGCTGTTTTTAAACAAGTGCACAATTTTCCAAATACGCAGTAAAATGAGGAAAGTGTAAATTATGTGAAATATTTTATATCCTCTGTCACTAGTATTCCTGGGATCTGTCACTTGTGAGGGGTATCCCATGTTTCTATACCTCCCAGTATATCCGTATCATCATCATGACCAAGCAAGTCATAGTGAAAAAGAAAAATAGTTTTTATTTTTCTACATTTTGAATTGTGAGCAGAGCTGTACTTTCACTCCCCCATGCCCTCATTGTGTGCACAGGAGCAAATTATACACTTGTTACAGCCAACTTATACTACTGGTTTAAATAAGAATTATTTGAACCTTGTAACTGAGCTGCAAATATCTTACTTGCATGCAGTTTCTAAATGTTTAGTCAGCTGTCATGCCAGTTAGAATCCCTTTCTGCCACACACAGTTAAAGTAGTTACTTTTTATATATCACTATGAATGTTCTGTATTTATACACACAGTATATACACCAAGGCCTTGTTTTATAACAATTTGTGTTAGGCCTTTTCATTTTAATGTGTCATTGCCAATTTACACCACTTAATTTATCCCCTCTCATTTTTGGTGTAATGCCCTTTGGCTGGTTTATTTCCATATATTTAAGTACATATTTGTAGGGGGATATTTTTTATCTAGGCCTTTTTTATATATGCTCACTTTTCCAGGAGCACAACTAATGTGTAAAACAAGGCCTTGGTGTACAGTGAACACACACAAATTGGTGTTACAGCCAGACAGTGTATGGAACATTCTGAATTGCCACGCTCACACAGGAAATGAACTGTTAACTAACAGAGATCAGTGACCAACACATCTTGGCCTGAGTCATGTTTGTTCTCATTTTCACTGAAAATGTGCTCTAATGTAAGTGGGAAGAGGTTAAAGTAGGGTTCAGTTTCCAATAGCGAAATACTGGTAATAAGTTTATATGAATTACGCGGAGATTTGGTCTTTAATCCAAATTATAAACAAGGGAGACAACGTGGAACACATTGGCTTTTGTAACTGGTTGTGAGACGTGTTTTCACTCTGTCATGCTATTTTGAGGACAGCAGGCTTGTCATAGTGTTGGATAAACCAGCAGTTTTTGTCTTACAGTTAAATGATTTATTACTATTTAAAGTTCATCAGTCAGAAACATATTTCTGTATGGGCTCACTGTCAGGTACACCGCAGTACCAGATCTGCTGCCATTTAGTCCAAAGTTCTCATGGTGAAGGACAGTTACATGAAGATGCAAAGTGCAAATTGTTTAGGACAACACAACACCAGGCAATAATTGAAAGTTTGTCAAAATAGCCAATGTAAAGTGGTTGAACATATTGACGTGTCTTTAATGGCCTCATGGTATCCCTGGGCCACGGAATAATTCTCGTTGGAACTACAGTAGCAACATCATCCTGTTGGGATGAAACACAGTAATGAAACTTGCATTATGAAGGTTCACAGTAGTTACAAATGCCATACATGTACACTTCAAAGTAATGTTATGTACATTCTTTTCACAGATATTACCTGTCTAATTTCCCCCATGTGGTCCTTCTGATTGAGATCTTCATACTAAATTTCATAATCATTTATCCACTTCATGCCAATGTATTCTGCCCATCCAATGCATAGGATCTAAAGAGTTATGTGGAATTTGAGATGCTAAGGGGAAGTTTCCAACTCTGAGCACTGGTCCTGTCAGTAAAATAGAGTCTTCCTGAGGCAAACAGATACTCCTCCATTTCAGAAGAGAGCGTAAATCAAATTATGTACTGGAGTTTGAGAAAGATTGATGGAGAAGACGTCGAGATACAATGGAGTGTGTACCATGTTCTTTAGATAAATTGTTCTTCGTTATTGACTGATCGCAACCAAACTTATACCAGTTGTAGTGCATGCACAATGAGTGAAAGTTGTGGAGTTTTACAAAGATCCATTGTATACGAGGAGAGAGAGAGTGAGAAAGTACTTCATTCTTCAAGAGAAGTGCTTTTCGTTATGGAACGATAGCAACCAAAACGTGTACTAATTGTAGCACATGCGCTGAGAATGGTAGGTTTGGAGTTTCAGGAAGATCAATGGAATAGATGGTGAGATACAGCAGAGTTTGTACAGTGTCCTTCAATAAAGTGCCCTTTGTTATTCACCGATCGCAACCAAACTTATGTCAGTTGTAGCACATGGCAGTGAATGATAGGTTTGGGGTTTCAAAAAGATCCATGGAATAGTAGGCAAGATACAGCAGAGTTTGTACAATGTTCTTCAAATAAAGTGCCCTTCTTTATTGACCGATTGCAACCAATCTATATTTTTTGTTGCACATGCACAGTGAATGAAAGATCCATGAAATAGAAGGTGAGATGCAGTTTCTCAAGTAATGTGCTCTTCATTATTGACCGATCGCAACTAAACAAATATTTGACTCCCTGTGTCTCTTCCCCTTCATCTATACACTCCCAGTTTTCTTCCAGTGGTGTCAGTTTCAGTTTTGTTCTTCCAAGCCCACAGTGACAGAAAACCCGGTAATAATATTAAAATTGCCGACTGTAGTACGCATGTATAACAAGCCAAGCATGAATGTTTTACATTCTGCACACAGTAGAATCTAAAATAATATCATGAGAGGCAGACACTAGTTTACAGTCTTAGTTCTAACAGTGGTAGAAGAGGTTCTTGACATTGTAACCTTATGATCCTGCCCAGTGTCATAACCAGAAGGCTGCCACCTAATCAGTACCAGCCGTAAAAGCTTAAAAGTCTGTATGAAACCATGAATTTTTTTTTTACCATCACAGCACAATGTAATTAGGGTTTGCCGACCATAGTTTGTGTATTTTATGTAAGGGCAGCAGTACAAAGGGGTCTTGGCTTGTCTGCTAATTTTTCTGCTATGTGTTGTAATGTAGATACTCCTGTCTGTATATCATCCTCTGAGCAAAACTGCAAGCATGCAAAACAGCCGGCTCTTCGGCTTGGGGGATGGTTTTGCTCATTCCCCACGAAGTTTGGACATCTTTTAACGCCGAGAAACGCCGCGCATATTCAAACTATAAGGTCTGTGCCATAGATCAAATTGACACCATAGTTGATATTTCAATGGCGGTCGCGAGAAGACACCTTGCTCTTGGCCAAATATCTTCTTTGATCACAGGTGCTTAACATACCACAAACCATACGTTAACATACGTATGTGAAATTCGAATTGTCATAAAAACTTCTTTAAACCTATCACAGGTGATACATGTTGGTAGATAGATCATCCGTGAGTACTTTAGAAAGAACGAGATTTGTAAGTAAACTCAATAAAATTTCTGGATTTTTTCTGCAGTTTCAGGTATTAATCTGTGCTTTTACTGCTGGTAGTTCTGCATGAATCAGAGTTTGTATCCCGTTGCCTACTTTGTGAAAGAACACGAACGTCTTTCATGCACTTATTGTAGCCACAAGCATCTCTGCCCATGTGCAAGTTCTGTGAGTTTATGTTCTGTGTCACAGAGTGAGATGACGGATGAGTAATATGCGTGGTGTTTTGGTTTTATGTGGGAAGGTACACGAGTGTGATAACCGTACTTAAAATCACGTAATTAAATATAATAAAAATAATGTTTGGCCGCAAAAAAGAAGACAAACGTCGTACCCATACCGGAAGTGGGTTGTCACAAGTAAGAAAAAATAATAAGTAATGAAATGTTTTCGCTCATTGTGTTAGAACAGGTTCTTCTGTCATCCACTTTTTCCGTCTTTTAAGCCCCGTGTAATTTTTTGTTGGTGTGTTGCCTTGCATTACCATTATTTAGATTGTCATAACGTTATCTAGATATAAAAGTTAAGGTAGACAGCAGTCTAAACATAACTGTAGTTTTTTATTAGCTGTTGATGGATTCTAGTTTCGGCCTATCTAGTGGCCATCATCAGGTTACTTCTTAGCTCAAAGAGTCTATAGAGTATGAAAGAGGCTATGTTGATGATGAGATCTCGATCATCTTAACATAAAGCAATCCATACAAGTTATCCAGTATGTGGTTAGTATGACGTATGAGGTATAGTGTGTTGCTGTGGCCGGCTCATGCACTGAGTGGGCTATCTCGTAGCTATGGATAGAATGCAGAGTGGAATGGATCCTGCGTAGCATATGTGCTGGCTTCTGAATGGAGACTAGATGTGGTGCGTATTCTTGCCACCACTCTGTTTGGCAACTGCTTATATTGTTTTTCACAGAGAGGAACCCTACCCCAGATGACCTGACATTCACTAGTCTGGTGATTTAAAAAAAAAAAACCGGGGCCCTACGCTAATGGCTTTACGGATCGAAAAACTCCCCGCCATAGGACCAAGAATACGTGCGTTGCTCTCGGGTATATGAAACTGACCACATTTTCAAAAGATTAACTGTCATGTTTGATTTTGTGCTCTGTTCTGATACCAAGGCTTAAACATATTTCTCTCAGCTCTTACCTCCTGCCCCCTTTGCCGGTTTGTTTGTAGGAGCTGATACGAGGAAAGAATATTAATATCATATTCCCACTATTGCTCAGCTACTATCAACCATACATAATTGTACATTTTTATTGTACAACAAAAATATTGTAAAATTGTGGGATTCCACATAAAAGATGATATTTTGTGTATTGCATTTTTTACCTGTCTTTTAATTGTTCTGTTTTTTAGCCTGATGATGGTTGATATCTAGACCAAAACTTGTAGCTTTTATATAAAACACAGTTGTGTTAGACTGACTGTTTACTATTGTTTTGAATATTTACCTCTGTACTACCCTTCTTACAAGTGATGAATAGAATATCTGCATTTCTGTTTTGTTATATGTATGTTTTTGCCAGCAAATTCTCCAGTATAAGTGTAGAGCAGGAGCTGATATATCACATTCAGTTCAAACCCAACTAGTTTTCTTGGACATTTCTCTAGTTGAAAAGCATTGGCAATAAAATATGCCCTTTCTTCAGAACATTTTGGGTAGGAAATTCATCTGACAGATGCTTACCTGTTCACTACACATTTCATTTAAATATGTCATAATTAACCTCTCTAGTTCCATGGGTAGACCAAACTCATTGAAAATATTGTACAAAAGTTCCATGCTGACTCTTGAAGTTTGTAAGTAGCTGATGTACTGTTGCATGCTATTTACATTTTTCTCAAGCATCTGTGAGGTGCAGAATATTTGATCTATTATGTTGAATTTCACTGGATGATCTCGAGTAATGTCATCTACATGTTTGCTATTTATGCTGAAAGTGGTACAAGTCACCTTATTCTGTTTTTGAAATACTTACACTTTGCATTGCACTCTGCTCAAAAATGTTCATAAATGTCATGCCTGTGGTTTTCATGTTTCTGTGATTACAATTTTTTAGAATATGAAGGAAAAGTTTTTTTGTGTGTAAAGTGGTTTCACTTTCAGAATTAACAAAATTTTCAAAAACCTTTGATTATATTTATATTAGTTTTTTTTAAACACTGTTGATTTTAAAAATCTTATAGAAATGACCAACAAGATGCAACTGTGTAGGACAATTTATTATTCCATTGTTCCTTGATTACTCAACATGTTTCGAGCATTATTATCACTTATCATCAGGAGCTTCTAAACACGCGGCCATGACAGCAGCCGGCAACGACAAACATGAGTAAAACCAGAAGCTGTAATTACAGTTTAGAAGCTCCCGATGATGAGTGATAATAATGCTCAAACATGTTGAGCAATCAAGGAACAATGGAATAATAAATTGTCCTACACAGTTGCATCTTGTTGGTCATTTCTATAAGATTTGTATTGTGATGCACGGATCCATAAATGTCACGTTTATAAAACTGTTAATTTTGTTGTATATTGAAATTTTGTAATAATGGTTCACATTATAGTTACTGCAAATCAGTTTTAAAAATTTACAAACTTGTTTTCTTCATCCATACTGCGGTAGATTTTTTAACATCAATACTGCTGTGGTGAAGGTTTTTAAAATTAGAATTATGGATTTGTGGTATATGTCCAGCATATCTTTGTATTATGTAACAGTGTTACGTCGAATACCTTTTTACGAAGGAAGTAATTGTATTTTATTGTATCTTTTTGGTCATCCTCACTTTGGTCATAAATCTGAAATGCAGAGTTGCCCGTCAGGTTTTACGGGTATCATAGACAACTCTTTGTAAGAAGTGTTCTTATAAACCTCATTCACTGTATAATTTTGATGATTAACGGTTTAACCCCAAGAATTTTTCAAATGGCTTGGATTTTTTTTTATTTAGATTTTGTGGGAAAGGAGTCTTTATGCATCATCTGAAATACCTATTTTTCTTTGTGTCACCATGCTCTAAATTTGTAGTACTTTCCAGGCATAACAAAAAGTTGTGTTCAATTTTGATTGCTGTTTGTATAGTGCCGAAACCATGATCCCCATAAGAAATGAATTTCCTGACATTAAATATTTGTGATCAGTAATGCATATATCATTGTCAGGGGACTGGACAGTTTCTATTCATGTCGACACCAGTGTTGGTTTTGTGTGGCACGTTAGATGCTGTACATTGTTACACATTTTGGAGTTGTGATTTTCTTAAGGTCTGTTATACAAGATGCCATTTCTTGAGGATCTTTGGATGCTATAATCTCTCCATAAACACACGCGCGCGCGCGCACACACGCACATGCACGCACGCACGAATATTATCTTGTGAAAATTATGGAAACCTAAATTTAAAACATACATATTCACTTCTGATGTCCAAGGAAAACTGGAAGCTTGGGATAGATGGTACTTTTTGTAGAATAAAAGCGAAGCAAAATATTCATTGGGGCTTGTAATTCCCATTCTTGATCTTTTTCTAAGAGTCTCATGGCTAATTTGGCATTTCTTAAGTGAGTACAGTGTTATTGCTTAAGGTCTGTTAATTCTTCACTGCCAGTGGCTGCTTTAATCTTCGAATTTAGCATATCACATTCTTTGTGTGTGTCTTTGCACGGATGGTGAAAATGGAAATCAAAATCCTCAGTAAACATTTATTTTATATATCCATTCATTAACACCGCGGTAGGTTATTTTCTTTGTATTTTTTAAAATGTAAATTGACCTTATTTCTTATACCCAGATCAGGGCTTGAGATATTTCCTTCTTGAGTTTGTGAGATTTTGTGTAATGCTTTTCACATGCTGGAAAATTTTGATTAAAATATAACTGTAATTATGGCTTCTTCATTTGTTTTCTGCAAAGATTAGTCATTTTCATTTGTGAGTCTCTTCCAGGAACACTTGCATAAAGAGCACAGTCCAGTCACCCTGTAGAAAGATTAAAAGTGGCAGGGAAAACAAGATAGGATATGAAGTAGTAAATGGTAAGGTCTGCCCGTGGGGTTGCTAGGTACACTAATATATGTATTGAGCGTCACATTCTAATATCAAGAAAATACAACATTCAGCAACTCATTGGTCCCAGAGAGGTCAGATATAGCAGTTGTTTCTCTGTGTTGTTTCTGTAACTTTCAAGAAGTAATTTTAATCTTGAATGTTTTGTATCAGGCAGTCTCGTGCAGAATTCACTGCCCAGAATCTGTATACAATAATTATCCAGTTGAAGTCTCTGAAGTTGTCTGGTACCCTTAGTGTTTCCAGGAAGTGCTGAGGTAGTAGCTTGGAACTGGACGTACCCCTCATTCCAGCTCTTCTAGTTATCATTGCTATGTAACCACTGGGGCACATGGTGGTCCAGTTGGCTGAGGCACTGCGCTACAAGCCGGAAGGTCGCGGGTTTGATTCCCGATGGTGTTATTGGATTTTTTCATTGACATAATCCTTCCGGCCGCACTATGGCCCTGGAGTTGACTCAGCCTCTAACAGAAATGAGTACCAGGAATGTTTCCTAGGGGTAAAGGTGGCCGGTGCATAGTGCTGACAACCTTACCACCTTCATGTCTTGAAATCTGGGAGCCTAAACCTCCTGGAACCCTTAGGGCCTGCTCAGGCCTGTAATGGGATTGCTTTACCTTTTTATATGTAACCACTGCAGCTGAAATAGTGACACTAAGCTAACTGAGATGCATTTGTACACTACAGCTCTTGTTGCCCAGAAGTGGCATTTCTTTTATATTTTTGTTCTTTTCCCTTTTCTTTCTTTTTCATTCTTTCTTTCTTTAATGACTCACAAAGTATTTATCAAAATAAAGTGATGTTATTGTTTTAGTTTGGATTGCTGGATGTACCAAATGTAAATGATTTTGGAAGTGGTGGCATGATGGATGGGATGAATGACGATGATGATGGAGATCTTGAAGCTGAATTAATGGCTTTGACTGCAGGAAAAGTGCCCAACAGGCCAAAACGAGGTGTAGTATTATGGATTTAACTAACTTTTTAAAAAGGCTTTTGTAGCACCACTTTATGATATGCTAAAAGAAAATATAAATAAGCAGTTGCCTGACTTGGTACAAAATAGTGTATTTATATATGCCATGTTGTTTGTACAAAGAACTAGCTTACAGGAGAGTCCAAGAATGATGGATTTATGTTTTCGTATTATGGATGTTTGTCTGCAATTTTAGGCACCGTGGAGAATGTTGAAAAAACACTACCTCTGTAATCATTAATCTCTTTTGCCTTTTCCAAATCACGAAATGCAAACATTGTAATGTTTCTGTTTGGGAGTTGTGCACATTTTCATGGTCCTTTCATAAATAGTGTCAAGATTCAATCCTTCTAATTTCTGCATAAACATATGTTAGTTTTGTAGAGTTCATGTGTGATGATGAAGACAAGTACTGGTGGAAATGTAAGTATATTTGGTTGTGTTGGGTGGAATGAAGTGACGTTGTTGAAATTTAAAGATTGCATTTGCTCTGATAGTGTGGTTATCGTCACTGTATGTGGCATGTCGCAGTAGGTTAACATGACAGGTAACATACACGTATAAATTTAAGATTGAAGTGCATTCGCATAACCATTAATGCCATGGAAAAGCAGTAAGTGTTACATATTTTGGGTGTATGTCTGTAGCCTCAGTTATCCATCTTGCAATGTGTATGTGCGACATTTTCTTCTGTGGCCTGCCCGGCTGTACTATATTTTCCCACACACACTCTCGTAAACAGCACAGTTTTCGAGGGGCGAAAAAAATTATTGCACGTAAAATATGTGTTTTGATTTTCTCTGCAAATTTTGTCTAGAACATTTCTCATTCTAAGAAGAATTCAGCAAGATATTATAATAAATTTACATAGGTCTTTATGTGAAGTACTCACTGTTCTTGCCAGATTTTAATGCAACCTGAATTTTCTTCATAGATTAAAAAAAAAAAATACTCAGATATCAAATTTGATGAAAATTTGTCCAGTGGGAGCCGGGTTGTTCCGTGTGGGCATACAGAAAAATAGACATGATGAAGCTAATCATTGCTTTTTTTGCAGCTTTGCAAACTTGCCTAAAAATGGTTATGTTTGGGACACAAGAATATATAGTGACATTCAGCATGTTCATTTAAGTTCCATTTCCTGAAACCGAATGCAGTCACAGAAATATTAATTGCTAAATCCTGTGTAGTGACAGTATTCTATTTGCACATACTAGGTATAACGTGATGCACTGTGTGCTGTATGCCAGATGTACAATTTCATGAGTTTTTGCTGTTCCAAAATAGGACATTCCTTCATATAAGGCTGTTTATTTGGACTTTGTTGGTGGGTACAGGATTAGCTTAACCGAGGTATTTTGTTGCACTCACTTCTGAAACATTAAAAGAAACACATTGTGGGACAAGTTCCATTCATATAAATACCTGTAAGTCAAATATTGTTTTGTACCACTATCAAGTAATTTTAAATTTAGTTTAACAAGTTTTTTTTTTTTTCCCCCCCGGAATCTTTTTGACAAAATATATGTCCATCAGTACAGTACTGTTTTAAGTTAGACATGGACACAAACCAACCGATTTCTTTTTACGTTTATTGAACAGCACATCATAAATGAGCACCCAATTCTGATATTTTAAACACCTTATAGTTTATAGTCTCAACATGGTGGTTGTGTGAACTTGTAAACTATAAATAATAAGTTTTGTATGCTGATAGATTTTTCCAAAATGTCAACACTTAATTATGAAATGTCCAAGGAAAGTGTAAAAGATGACATTGCCAATACTTCAAATGTTTGGTGACATCAGTAGTTCCTTCTGTTGTGAAACAGACGCATACAACTTGTATGCACATTTTTATGTTAATTTACTACTTTGTTATGAGTACGAAAAACTAAAAATCAAGAGAAGTAGCATTGTTCAAGCTTTAACAAGGAGTATACATTTTATGACATGAAAGAGTCACTGTAGAGAAACAAAGGGCTGTGTTTTCTTGTTCCGTCAACTGTATAGCTCAGGTAGCCTGTTATTTTGCAGTTCGCCCAGCTTCTAAAAATTTGCATACAATGGTGGAAGAAAGTATGAGGGATATTCCTTCAGATGAAGAACTGTCTGGTGATGAGAATGATCCTGAATTGCTGGTAAGTAAATTGCTCTGAGTATTTCAGTATCTGAGGAGATTTCAGGCTTCCTTCATGGTGTAGCTGAGATCTCCATTCTTCTGAGATCTTACATGGCATTGGTTGGTAGTTAGTTACCAATGTTTCGGGATGGCGTATGGTCCTCTTTTCAAGGGTCAAACAGTCTAGCTGGGCCCGTGACAAAGGTGCCAACAGGCCATTCCGAAATGTCACTAAGTAACTAAAAACCAGTACTGTGTGCTATCCCAGAAGTGTGAAGACCTGAGTATCTGCCAACGTTCTGTATGTTATCCCCAAAACCAAAATGAATTTTCCTAAGCACTGATCAGTGGCTTTATGCATGTCTCTGTTGCAGTCAAATTTGGAATACCAATTTAACCCTTTAAATGCCGAGTTAAATCCTATCTGCCATTTGCTGGCATTATTAGGAGATTACCATATTCTCCACATTAGTAGGGTAAGGGTTAACTAGATAAATAATTAGAATGTGTCTGGATGAGATTCCAAAGGAGGAATAATGCATGATCCCTGAAGTGATGAAGATAGAGTTTGTTATAGACAAATATTTGTGTAATGCGTTTGTAGTTCACAAGGAGGAGGAAAAGAGGGATAATTTGTTCTCCTTTTACCTCATAAGGAAGGTCAAAGAGACTGAGTAAGGTCTCATATTAAATGCCATCACTGAGGTATGTGTGTGTATTAACCCATTGTCTAACGTGCCCCGTCCATATAGCTGTGTCACATCTTCAAGACATCTTTCATTTCATTTCTAGATTTCATTAGTATTTTATCTTATTATCAGCAGAGGGCAGCTTTATACTCTTCTGTGTCTTTGACGAAATAATGCATTATATTTGTTTATGTAGGAGGGCTGCTCAGAAAGTAATGCCCCACATTTTTTTTCTGGGAAACTATTTACTCAGAATGTATGAAATTCACGCACAGTGTAACTGACTGTTTCCTTTACACATGTGATTTTTCCACATAATCTCCATCTACGTCTACGGTCTTACGCCAGCGCGAAACAAGGGCATGCCTGCCTTCCCTGTACCAGTTCGTTTCCTGTTCACAAATCAAGCTCTCATCATCTTCAAACCTTGTCCCACGCAGTGTGTCCTTCAGTGGCCCCAAAAGATAAAAATCTTTTGGGCCAAAGGAGTGGCATCATCTGCAGTCACCAAGAAAAAAGTAGTTCAAGACAATTCCTTCTGCCGGAAAGGCCATCATCACCGTCTTTTGGTTACACTGATGGAGTGATTCTGGTGAATGTGATGGCCAGAGGTGAGACAATCAATTCGGACGCATACGTCAGAACCCTCCAAAAACTGAAATAGCATTACCAGCGAGTGCGGCCTAACAGGAATCCAGGAGACATGTTGATTCAGCACGACAGTGTCCGCCCTCACACAAGTCTATGAACCCAGGAGGCAATTGCCAAATTTGGTTGGAATGTGCTTCCCCATCCACCCCATAGTCCTGATCTGGCACCGTCAGATTTTCATCTTTTTGAGCTACTGAAGGATGCACTGCGTGGGACAAGGTTTGAAGATGACGAGAGCGTGATTTGTGCAGTGAAGACATGGCTATGTGAACAGGAAACGAGCTGGTACAGGGAAGGCACGCATGCCCTTGTTTCGCGCTGGTGTAAGGCCATAGACGTAGATGGAGATTATGTGGAAAAATCACATGTGTAAAGGAAACAGTCAGTTACACTGTGCGTGAATTTCATACATTCTGAGTAAATAGTTTCCGAGAAAAAAATGTGGGGCATTACTTTCTCAGCAGCCCTCGTACACTAAAGGAGATCTAGAAATAAGATAATACTACAAATGCAGGACTTGGTGCCATTTAACCGTAACTGCAAGGGCAGGCAAATGTGCCATTGAAAGAAGCCTGCAAGGGTTTAGTGTTAATATATGAGGTAAGCACGTAAGTAACATTAAGAATAACACTAAAATTAATTTACAGGCTAGCAAGGCAGCCAGTCTAGAAGTTAATGTGGGTAAAGTGAATACATGAGTGTACTGTAACGTAAGCCACATCGTAGTGTAATTGTAAACCATAGAGGATTTTTAATTGTTTGAGGCTGTAAATATTTGGGATCCACGTGAAGCTTCAGGTTGACGGGGGAATTAAAAACATAAATTATATAAATATTTGTTAGTTGCGTTGGTAAAAATTTTGAGGTAACATGTACAGTCAAGAGTACTAAAGATTAAGGTGTGTGTATTCAATAGTTTTATCACCAGTTGTTTTGTATATCGCTGAACCATGGTTCTTAGGGAAGGATTGGTATGGAGGAAGTACATGACATGAAATTGTATGATTTATGCAGGATGCCCCTCAGAACTGGTTCTGATATGAGTCATTTTGAGTTATGAAATTCTGTAGCACTGTATTACTGATTTTCAACTGTTACATCACCATGATATTTTAGTTTTTAAAGATACTGCATGGTGCTGTTTGTTATAAACCAACTTCATGCTTACTCCTGCCTCTGGTAAACCCCAGTCCCTCCTAAAAGCTGTTACCCCTGTACATTTCTTCTAAATACAGTTAACAGTGTGTCTGCCACGTGTCAGCTGTTTGAGTAGCAGAATAACATAATCACCATAACACTAATGCCTGGATTGGTAGTTTTGGTCTACAAGCCAGGCCTGCAAGGTTCCTCATATCTCACACCCCATTATTACTTCTTGTTGGAGCAGCACATGAAGGATGTTGTCTACCAGCAGCAGTCACACACAAGAAAAACTACCGCAGCAGGTGCAGTCTGCGGACCACATCACGGGAAATGATTAAATTATCTGAAAAGCAAGATATTCTTGAGTGAAATCCTTCTTTTTTGTACTATCTGTGAAACAAATCTCTGTGTTGTACAGTATGATGAAATGTATATTGTAAAATTGTCAGGTACAGGCATGTAGGTATGTTTAAATGCCACTGGCAGTATAACTGCTGGTAATTGATCATGTGGTGATGTAATCATTTGTTTAATTAAAGTGACTTGCGTGGTAATGTTTGGCATTTACTGTACGAACAGTTTAGCCCATCTGGACAAGGAGGTTATGTTTTAATATTTGAGCATTGTGTTGCAAATTGTACTAAGATGTGTATTACACCATCGTGACACAACATAACCCATGTTGTACTAACATCTGTTTAGAGTTATGTCCAGTATATGTTAGGAACTGCAAAATTCATCAGTGAACTCACTGCATCTGTCATAAGCATTTGCTGACCATTCGTTGCTTGCTCTCCTGTATAGAATGAAAGTATGCATGTCAGGTTCCCATGCTGTGTGTCTATGTATACATGTATGGTACCAATCCTTTTCAAGTTTTAAATGAATGAGATGCTGTATCAAGATTTTGTATGAATGTAATACCATTGGATGTCATCCCAGCATTGCAGTTTATGATTTTGTGTGAATGGTAATAACACCTTAGAAGATGAGTGAATTTGCAAGTTGGGTGGGGTCGGATGCTCTTGCACTGAATGTTGGTTCATGAAGTTATGTGTGGTAAAGGTCTATGAAAAGTAAATAACTTTTATTAAAGAAATTTATTTGTGATTGCAAAATAACAATGTGATGTCTGGGCCAAGGTTTGCATTGGTATTTAGTTGAAACTGTAAATGACCAGCTGGTCTCTCACTTTTAGTGCATGGTTTATGAAAAACATAAACATTATTTGTGTGATTTTAGGAAGTAGTTGAGGACTGTGCTTTTCTGGGTTATTACACAGCGAGTAGTGGTAATTTCTCACCAGAGTTTTGGGACAACCTATCAGTCCCCTGAAGATGGAACCCATAGGTTGTCCCAAAACTCTGGTAAGAATTTACCACTACTTGCTGCCTAATAACAGAGAAGAGTGCAGTTCTCGTGAATATTATTTGAAAATGAAGAGATACAATTATGAAATGAACAGCATTTTGTGGGTGGGGGTGGGGAGGGGGGGGGGGCAGAGGTTATGCAGCATGTTGTAAAATTTCACTATATTTTCCTGTTGCCAAAATATATAAAGCGAATTTCTAGGGGTGTTTTTTTTTAACATGCTTTCATACATGTGAACACAGGGTGTTTAAAAGTGTAATGGTGATAACTAATACACTGCTGGACCTAGGCATGTGAAATTTAGGATGGTAAGAGATCTTAATTTACCTATTTGTTATGTATTATGTAGTGCTGCAAAATGTGTGTCAGTCTTGAAGCTGGGGGCACAACTTTGAATTTATGTTTGACGTATTTAACCCTTTAAACCCCGAATTAAATCCCATCTGCTATTTGCTGGCATTATTAGGAGCTCACCATTTTCTCCACGTTAGCAGGATAAGGGTTAAATTATTAACCTTTAGGCGACTAATGTCATA
>Ga0268261_10001015_pt1 | contig 18927 bp, 14 predicted proteins | sample TergutNc150P1_FD_190353 | JGI IMG/M metagenome (GOLD analysis project Ga0268261, IMG submission 190353) | Nasutitermes corniger P1 segment gut microbial community from laboratory colony in Florida, USA - Nc150 P1 (SPAdes) (version 2) | ecosystem: Host-associated > Arthropoda: Insects >...
TGCTGAGATCGTGGGTTCGAATCCCACCGGGGGCATGGATATTTGTCTGTTGTGAGTGTCGTGTGTTGTCAGGTAGAGGTCTCTGCGACGAGCTGATCACTCGTCCAGAGGAGACCTACCGACTGTGCTGCGTCGTTGTGTGTGATCTAGAAACATCAAGAATGGGTGCTCCATATATATATGACATTAGTCGCCTAAGGGTTAATCCACTTGTCTTTGTTTTGCTTATTTTACTCCAAGTAACTGATTATTTGTAAAAATTATTTAAATTTGATTTGGCAAGTGTACTTTTCTGTATTGCTTAGACAGATTTTAAGTTTATGTATTTAGATTGGCTGCAGGAGCAAAGGGTGTAACACATTAGTGTGAAATTTGTGTAAATAGGGGATTTTGATGTTTCACTGACCGTGCATCTTAGTGTAACCTTAGCCAATGACCAACTTGATGCACAATTTTTTTTTTTTTAATACATTTGTTATAATCCTCTACATGCACATGTTTCGAGCAATATCTTGCTCATCTTCAGGAGGTCAAAGTGTATCAATACAATTTCAGAGTGATGATACCAGATGCTGTATTGATACAATTTGACCTCCTGAGGATGAGCAAGATATTGCTCGAAACATGTATGTGTAGAGGATTATAATAAATGTATTAAAAAATTTGTGCATCAAGTTGGTCATTGGCTAAAGGTAACTAAGGGAGTTTAGAAGACTTGCCAGAAAATGGAACTGTTGAAACACCGAAAAGACATTTCATTTATGGAGTAAGCTTTAATAGTGAGAATCTACTTGTACCGATATTACAATATTCATACCATAAATGAAATGTGACTTCTCCCTGTATTCATTTACATTTGCACAACAGCATTTATAAATCCAAGATCCATCAAATGACAGAAGGATGTAAAACTTGTCATCATAATATTACAATTCACACAGGAAATATAACAAGATAAAATTAAATATTACAAGATCAAACTTAAACTAGAATTAATCAAATAGCTAATGTTATAAACAGTATAATAACAAATGTGATACCCAGGATTGGTAATTTTACTTAATTATATACCTTATGAGACTCTGAAAAGATTTCTTCCAAAGAATAAAATGCATGTATAATAAGATATTCTCTCAATGCGTGTTTGAATTGTTTCTTTTTGTGCAGCAGTTTTGTAATGTGTGGTGGTAAAGTACTACAGACTTTTATTGCTGAATACATCACCCCTTCTTGAATGAGGAAAAACAAATTGTTGGTCTGTGTGAGTGATTCTTCTGTCTGTGTTCAAAGAATGCACAGTTATGTTAGTTTGAAACTTGTCAGGGTTACTGACAGCAAAATTCGTCAAAGATAATATGTATAAACAAGGAATTGGGTAGTAGGTCAAGTTGTTTAAATCCAGTTCTATATGAAGATCTATAATCCAATCCTAACATTATTCTAAAAATCTTCTTTTGTATTAACAACAGCTTTTGTAAGGTAGCAGAAGTACCCCCCAAAAATTATACTGTAATTAACCCTTGAATGAAAATGGGCAAAGTAAAGTAATTTTAAGGAATCAATAGGTAGGATATAACAGAGGCATTTGAACTCACATTACTAACAAACATTTGAATGTGATTTTTCCAAGAGAGATGAGTAACTGTAATCAGATATTTTATGCTCTCAGCTTTTGGTAGTGTATGACTGTTACATGTCATGTTTAATGGGCAGGGGGGTTTAAAAGGCATGAAAATTAAAGTTTTTTTTTTTAGGAGTCAGTTTAAGTTGATTTGCTTGAAACTATTTGTGTTATATAATTTAGGATAAGATTATACCTTTGCATCAGGTCCTGATGACGGATGAAATAAGAAAACCTGTATCATCTCCTAACATGATGTCAAGAGATATTTTTAAAGTAATGTGGGAGATAATTGATATTGATATATATAAACTAACAAGAAGAGAGACCAACCCTTGGGGAACTCCATTTATAATGGTTCTCCAATTAGAAAATTTTTAAAATTAGCCCTTTGTTTCCTACCAATCAAATAAGATCTAAACCACTCTAACAGGGTACCCTTTATACCATAAAACTGTAACTTAAAAATTAATAATAAGTGATTAACACAATCGAAGGCTTTTGTTAGGTCACAGAAAATTTCTGCTACATGTTTTTTATTCCAAGCCTTAAAAATTAATTCCATAAGCCTATATGTTGCATGTTCAGTCGAAAATCCTTTTCTAAAACCCAATTGTTGTGGAAAAATTATATTATGGATACTGATATGCTGAACTAGCCTCTGATGGATTAAGATTTCAAATGTTTTAGAAAAATGAGTGAATAAGGAGATTGGTCTGTAGTTATTAATTTGGGAACTACCATTGTTTCTGAACAATGGAGTTATTGTAGAGAATTTAAGACGGTCTTGAAGTTTTCCTTGAGATAGTGGTTTATTGAAAATATAGGCTAAAAGTGTACTATGCAGTTGCCACCTACTTGTACTATTTTGTTTGGAATTTCATCAAAACTGGATGAATTGTTATTATTTAAAGAAATTAATGTATTTTTAAGTTTGATATCAGTAATTGGAATGTTCATCATTTTAAGAAAAGATGTAGAAAAAAGATCTCTGCAAGTAAGATATTGACACATTCTTATTTATGTGTTCTGTATTAAGTCTATTGGTTATTTGTGTGAAATAATCATTAAATGCATCTGCAGCTTGGTTGGAAAGTATAGTTTTATTATCAAGTTCTGGATGGAAGGAATTGTTTTATTATAATTAATCTTTCCTGTTTCATTATGTTCCATGTTGTTTTAGTTTTATTTTTAGATGAAGAAATTATGATATAATCGATTAATTTAGCATTCCCAGTTATGTTTTTAATAATCTTACACTATTGCCTGTAGTGTGATATTAGGGGAATTGATGAGTTTACAAATCATGAGAGCTCCCATCTTAACCCATTTATATGTAGTTGACACACAGACACTCTTTTATTGCAAATGTGTTTTTACTTTTGGTATATTGTGTGCATCATAATGTAACACCAGTTCATTTCTGAGTTTCCAGCATGCTCTTTCCAGAAACCTGCATTTCATATCACTGAATGATATTCTGTGATTATTACTTACCAATGCTTATTACTGTACTAGTTTTTTTAAATTATTTGCAACCATTGAATTGAAGAAAGTATTGTATTACATTTTTTTTTACTGTTTGGAGATTAATGTATTCAAATACACATGCAAATTTTAGTACTGCGTTGCTAAGCAACATGACTCTTTATGTAGCTCAGATGGTATAGTGACTGGGCTGCATACTGACTGACCAAGAAATTGTGGTTTGATTCTTGGCAGGGGCAAGACATTTTACTGTCTTCAGAGTGTCAGACCATATATGGGGGCAAAACAGCTGGGACATGAAGCTGCCCACTGACCTACTGTTGAAATTGAAAATGCATGGTTCTGTACTGTGACTGTTGTGTATGCCTTCCAGGTATGGTGCTCAATTCAGCACCGGGACATCACTTTCACCATTGTTACAGTACGTAAACAGTGCCCAAGGGCTGGAAGTTACACTAACTGTAGAGTTACATGCTCATGTTGTATAGCATGTGCTTATATTTTAATTAAGCACAGACGATGTATATGTAAATTTCAATTTGTAGTTGTGATGGCATAGTTGTTAAGGCAACTGGTGATGTTTAAGGAAGAACATGGTTGCTCTGATTTTCTCCTCCATGATGTCCACAGCACTACTTTGAATTGATCTAGTAAATTGTCCAATAGTGGGAGCATATTTTCTGTAGGCTAAGCTGACTGTGCATATGCTTATCACTGATTTCTAAGACTGTGTGTCTCCTGTAAGTCTTTGTGAATGATACTTGTCTAAATTGTGCCTTTATCTTTACTAACTGTAGTGGAATGTCAAATATTTTGAATGTGTACTTAAATATACCAGTTACAGAGCTGCTAGCAGGACCCACTGCAGCTTTGTATTGATGACTTACAGAATTGTAATTTCAGAAGGTAGTTCTACAGGATTCAAGAAAGATATGTGTGTATGTTCATAGTAATGGTAAATACATATGTTACAAACTTTATTAAATGCCTTACGGTCTGAAATGTATGTATGCATAAATATATGTCTGCCTGCCTGGAAAATTTCTTCATCCTTCAATTCAAACAGTGGAAATAAATACATCCAAAGAGGAAGCCAAACATTAGTGGTAGCTTACACCCTAATTATGTCCTATGACATTCTGCTGAAATTGAATTTAATCAAAGCTCTCAGTTAGGTAACATATTCAACAGATTACAGGATAAACATCATTTTTGAATGTAAAGCAGGAATACTAATGAACCAATCTGAATCTGGAGGAAATGTGTTTTAAGACCCCCCAACAAATTTCATCATCATATATATATATATATGTGTGTGTATAATATGCAGTCAGATACAACTTATAATTGGTCTTTCTGTTTTAAATGTTGGAAAATACTGCATAATATTTTATTGTCCAAGTGTTGTAGTTTCCAGTTGGAGGTGTTATACAGTCATGACACATCTTAAGATTTACACCTGCATATTTCTCTGAACTTCATTTGAGACCAACCCTCAAAGAGCCAAGCTTCTGAATCTAACCAGGCTTTGTATCTTAAAAAATACACCTGTAGTCACTTGCCAAAAGCCACTGTCTTTAAACAGCAAAAAGGTATAATATTTCCTTGCATTGTGCCCAATAAACATAAATTATTTAAATCTGATGATCATGGAGCCCAGTTTTTATTGTTCTAAATTGCACCTAAAATGAACATCTGAACAGGAACAGAAAACTGCGAATTATAAAGTTCATTTGATACTGATTCTTGGAAGTACCTACTAGTGTGAAAACCTGAGTTTTATCAGTATTTTTCTGTTACTACATATGTTGCAGAATTTACTGCATTGATATATTTTTGTTACATAATTTGCTGTTTTATGCATTAATTACACAAAGATATTTCAGTAGCATTTTTTGCTATGCAGCATCTGATATCACCCATTGTTAGAAGACACACACAGTATAAGGATGAAAATGTGTCTTCACTAATGGCATTGATGAGTGTATTTTCAGTTACATGTAGATTCATAGAGGTGGTAGGAAAATAGCGGTTTCATTAATGAGTTTCTGTAATGGACAGTGTGACAGCAAACTATTACGGGATAGTGTATCAACCAATTTTCATAAATTTTCTAAGAATTGTAATAATTTAATTCCTCTGGCAGTAAGGGTACAGTTTGTTGGTTCATGTGTTATTACTATACAACAAACAAGCTGCCACACCATCCTTATGACCACCACAGCCACATACAGTGGAAACCTAATCTGTTGCTTGATATAAGATTTTCCTGCATTTTTGGTTCATTTTTTTGTGGTCCCAGTCACAACCCCATACACATAATGTATAATTTTTGTGGTCCCAGTCACAACCCCATACACATAATGTATAATTTTTGTGGTCCCAGTCACAACCCCATACACATAATGTATAATTTTTCTTTATTTTACATTTAAGACGTGAGACTTTGGTCCCTGCACTGTTTGGAGTGTCACTTCAGTGTTGTTATTGACTACTTGGGAGTTTTGGTTGCACACATAATGTGATTACGTGCAATGGAACTGGAGTGATAGAACTGATGCTGACCTATCACAGAAGTGTACTATTGCTTTTCAAGAGTCAAGTGTGTAAGTTATTGTTCAAAAAACCCACAGCAGGAACCATTTACATATAAGCGTGTATCTAACTCGGCACTGGTGATCATGCATAGTAGATGTAAGCTATCTTATGATTGGTAATCATAACATGATGCTGACAGAAGAATGGATTAGTAATGGCTTGTGCTGTGAAACCCTAATTTTAATTTATTTTTCAGGTTTTTTTCTTTCATGTCCCACAAAATAAATATGAAAATATAAATTGTATTAGGATTAAATTTCACATAAACAGAATGTATTCATAACCATAACAGTATTTCGTTTGACTCGGATACAGTCCCCAGATAATAATTTTCTCAGTTTAATGTGAAAAAGCTGGTCCCATAAAAATCTTAAGGGGGGGGGTTCTACTGTAGAAGGAATGAAAGTGTAAATGACAGTTTTTTCTTTGCCTTTATTTTAAATGACTACTGACAGATTTTTTTATTTGGTTTTTCATTGTCACAGATTCTCTGACATGGATTACATTTATCCTACATAAGTATATTACAGATATTTCTGGAATGTGGAAGGTTGAAAAGTTTTTGAACACAACATGGGACAAAAATTACTGGGTAACAGTTTTGTGAAAATGTTGGATTTGCACATCTTGATTTACTTCAGGCTTGATTCTTGATCCGTCAGAGGATGGTATCAAAAACCCAAGGAAATGCAATACAGTTTTATTAACATATTCTCGCTCAAACAAAAAACTTTCATATGATAAGTTTTATTGTACAACATGTAAAGGTTAAGATTTCCTTGTCCAGGCCATGAAAGCATATAGGGAAGAGGTACAGCTCCATTCATTCCTGACACTGGCACTAAAGGAGGCGAGTAGTTACCATCACCTTCTGGCTGCTTTACCACCAGGAAAGAACTTTGGTATCTATTGCATAGGAGGCTGGGTGGGCCACACAGCCAGCCTGGACATTTCGGAGAAGAGGAAAATCTCATGCCCATACCAAGATTTTAAGCCCTGGCCATCAAGCCCCCAGCAGTCGCTATACCAACTATGCCACACTGGTCCATACATGCAATAGCAATCATTTATTTTTGTTAATGAAATCCTTGTAATTACATGTGATTGGACATTTGTATCCCTGTGTTTTAGACTACTTTATAGCACTTCTTTCATAACTCTACGTAAAACTAGAACACTTTAGTCCCTTGAATACAAATACCTGTGTACTGTTTCTAAATTGCCACTTTTATTCACAAACTATACTACATTCATGCCAACCTTGTCTGAAATTTCAAGAGAGACAAAACAGGAAAAAGTATAAAACAGATACTACTAGGAATATCCAAAACTCTCTGTAAAGAAACAGTGATGATCTACCTTGTGCAGTTATATATGGCAAATAAGTGAAAGCTTGAGAAATATTATGTACACAGTTTCACTAGTTCAACCCAGTGAGTCTTTAATACAACTCTATGAACTTTCAACACTGATTCACTGTTACTTCAATCATACAGCTTGGGCCCCGAACAATTTTTTGTTTGTGTGTATTTCATAATACCTGAACAGAGACTGCAATAATATTGACTTTTGAATCAGATGATTTTGTTAACTCTATCATGCTGAGTACCAACCACAGATTACACAGTAATGGTAGTCATTTAAATCTGCGGCTTCTTCAGTGCAACCCCTGAAACGGGTTAATTACCACTGATTCATCACTCAAGGCTATGCCATGATATAACTTGAAAAATGTATTCTGTACAGTACACTTCTTTCACTGCACAACCTACTACACATACAACACAGGAATAAATTCACATAATTTTACAATTATAAATAAGCTTGGCACATATGATGCACCACCATGAGGTGAACAAATCTGCTGAATGTAGTCGTCCAATAACTTTTACCTGAACAGCAACAAGTGTCACCAATACACCCACACTTTCACATTCCATTTCACAATGCAAGTACATCCAGATAAACTGTCATTACTACATTTACTCCATCTGTGATATAAATGCAAGTTTCTGTTCACAGATAATTCAAGGCAGCATGATCAAACCAATTTCTGAAGTTCATTCACCAGGCTGTAGTTCATGCACGAAAAAAGTTAACCTGCAAGCCAAAATCAATGAATGAACACAACAAACATCATTGTTTCAGGTATGCTAGCAAAGAATTATTTTGAAACACAATGTAAGTAATCAATACTCTCAAGTTATATCTCACAGTTACAAAAAACTCCAAATCTGTATTCTAGAAATCAGCAACAGGGCACGTAAAATTTTAATATACAACAATGAATTCTTGCTGAACATAACCTAGGCTTGATCCTTGCACAGATCTTGGTGCAGATTTCTTGGACATAAATTTATGCCTAAGCCATCAATGCTAACACTTTGTCAATGTGGCTAGCATGAGGTACCCCATTTGTATTCGGTACTTCCTCCCTGCCAGGCACTGTTCAATTGATTCAAGTAACGGACTTATTTGCACATTACGTTACATATCATACAAATTGAGCCCTCTACAGGTAAAAGCCAGGTAGGTAGTATAGTATCAATTCACACAGAGTCTGACACACACACGTGTATATACAACTGTCATATGTTTCTTCCAAAAGCAGAGTATGTATAAGATGACTATACCCCCACAACAAATAAGCAGGGCAATTTTGCTAAATTTTTAAAATTGTATAGAAAAATAATTATTTCATTCCAAAACTGAAAATGTGCAGGAGTAAAAACTGCACTACCTCTGTCACACAATTTTGGTCTAATTAATACAAATCATTACTTATACATATACTTGATTCACTGCTATTCAAATGCTTAGGTAATTTTCCTCTTTCAAATAATTAAACATGTACAATGGCAGTTAACTTCACATTTATGTCTGTCCTGAAAGTACTATCTTGGATTATGAAGAAGAGAAAAAAATAAGGAAAGAGAGAGAAAGGTTATTCCAGAAGGATACCTGCAAGACTGAAGGATCATGAAGCATGATCAAACCAAGTCATTAAGTTCCACTGTGAACACTGTTTTTTCTGTGCTGTAAATGAAAACCATTCTGAGGAAGCAGAATGTTATGGCAGTTTCAATCAACTAAATTTTATTCTTAAAATCTGGTTTAACAGTGTGTATTGTTATGATCTGCTTCATTCCAGCTTAGGTACTTCAGGACAGGACTGTTTTAAACACTTTTCTTCAGATGAATCTGTTTCCAGCTTACGTTTCTTGCGCACAAGGTGTGATATGTCAGACACTGGTTTGGAATCACATTCTGTTTGTGATGTGCCTGAACTTGATCCAAATGATCCTCCACTTGTTCCCTGTCCCATTTCAGAGCTTCCTTTAGTCTCCCTGTCAACATCAAGCCCAGCAATTAAGGCACTCTTTGTTTCCTTTTTGAAGTCTTTCAGATCATTGATCTTCTCTTTTATATCTGGTAGCAGTGCATTTATTTCTGTGATTTCACCCTCAATTGTATAGAATGGATCTTCAACTGGTTCTGCATTTGTAGAATCATTCTTCCCTTTTTCCTGAAGATATTCGACTCTCTTCTCTAGTATCTGGTGAGCTAAAGTCAACTGACCAATGGCTTCATCAAAATCATTAACTAATGAATAAGCCATGCCAAGATGGTAATGGGTTCCTGCTATGGTTCTGTCATGCTTTTCCAAGTTCTGTGTTTGAATTTCTAAGCAAGTTTTCATGTCTTCTATTGCCTGTGTATATGTCTCAGACTCTAAACCAACCTCTCCCAACTTTAGATGAACTTCTGCTAGTTTTAAATTCATTTGTTTATTTCCTTCTGCTTGCCTCTTAAATATGACTTTTGCCAATTCTAACATTTCCCAAGCCAGGCGCAAATTACTTACATCACCATCTTCATCTTCCATCGATTTATCTACTTCATTTTCACTGCCCTGTGTACCACTTACTGCATCTTCCTTTTTAGTCTCCGTTTCTTCCGAGCTTGTCTGTTTGTCATCTGACTCAGTCTGGTTACTTTCACCGTTTCCTGCAGGATTTATGTCACTCTCTGCGGTACTTTCCTCCTTTTCATCTCCAGCCCTGTCTTCTTGATCACTGTCCTGGCTCTCTTCGCCGTCACCTTCCATTCCTAAAACGCCATTTTCAGTTCTAGCAAGCTCTAACAAAGCCATACCATAATTAAAATATGCTTCTCCACATTCATTTGCAGTTTCACCGTATAACTGTGACAGAAGCTGACACGCTGAAGCAAAAGACGACACGGCCTCGTTGTAATCCTTGACTAGTAAATGCCTCTTTCCCTGAGCTAAATGAGTAAATGCTTCTTCTTTGCTACATACTTCTTGCTGAACATTTTCACTTTTCGTCGCCGATTCCATAATGAGTCTGTGATATGTGTTTACCACTAGATATATCCTGTGCAATATTTCGCGCCAACTTGTGTTACGAGGTTGACAAGCGTACTGAGCGATTGAGACGGTGATTTTCTCTTCTCCCAGAAGTTTGTAACCACGGATTACTAGTTTTTTCGGCTTGACTACAGTATTTGGCACGGATGACCTTGTCTCAGACTTCATATTTAGAAGGCGATGAACATCCACTGTAAGCAATTGGGGTTCTGTAACATGTATAACGTTTTACCAACACCCAAAAATGACATTCTATACAGGTGTCTGAATTTGTCTATTTTTGTCATATGAGGATTTCACGATGAGAATGTTGCACTCCCTGCCGAACAACGAACGGGAATGTCCACGGGGTGCTACCAACGACATAAAAATGACGTACCACTCAGCTTTCAGTTCGAATTTGAAGTCTGATTTCTTTTCCAGTAAGGATTTCAAGATGAAAATGTTGCTTAGCCTACAGGACAACTGGCACCTCTCGCTATCAAGTTGCATGCGGTTCCGTAGATTGCAAGTACAGACTTGGAGACTTGGGTTTGTGTTTTTTTATAGCTACGCTAGAGTTCTTGTCATTAGAATCATACAGCTTTCTACAAGTGTAGATTATGTAGTGTAATCCTGTGCAGGCTTGTGAATCCTAAAATTGGGAAAAGCTGTAATAGTATAGGAACTCGGACAGGTAACTGTTGCATGCACGAAGATTTTAAAGACCAGGTTAAATTATTTGGGGAATTCCTGTTACTGTTTAGTCCTGAGTCATTTGTCTTCTCGTTTACTATTGATAGATAAATATTAAAGTTATAGGATTCTCTGTTATTTTGTAGGGGTGCGGAACTTGATGCAGCATTACGGGAACAAAATGGCTGAGAGTGCTGGAGAATAGGGTTTTGAAACATATTTGGCATAGAAAGAAGAATGTAACAGGAGTTTAGAAAAAAATTCGTAATGAGAACTTCATAATTTGTACTCCCCATCAAATATTATTTGGGTGATAATATCAAGAATGATGTGTTGGATGAGGCTTGTAACATGTATGAGAAACAGGGAATTGCATTCAAGGTTTAGGTACAGAAATGTGAAAGAAAAAATACTATCATGAAAACAGGCGCAGGTTGAAGGATACTATTAAATTGGATCTTAATTATATGAGTTGGAAGTTTATGGACTGGATTAATGTTCCGCTGATTGTGATATTCTCCCAAACAGTTTTCAGATAGTTAAAGTTAAACTTCTTTGCAAAAAAAGCCACACACACATATATACAACATACACAATTATAAGGTAATGCTATTTTGGTTCTATATATTAGAACAGATTATGTACCATAAGTTAATATATATTGTATTAAGGATTATTTATTGCGGGGGGCCCAGAATGGTTTCGGAGAGAATGGATCAACTGTACAGTCTCTTCTTGAAAGCACAAAAGATGCTACTGATAAAGAACAAAATTGAATTGGAATATTTTTGGCATTACGAAATTAGCCAACTTGATTTAGTAAATCACAGAATCTCTGTGTGGCATAAGAGATATAACAAATTTGTGATAGAAGTCTATTGCGCCGAAATGTTTGTTAAAAAAAACAGGGTTATACAGGTCGCAGCACCATAATCTGACTTCCCTGGAAACTGTTGATGGCAGACCATTAAAATATTTGAAACTTGAGTGGCTGGCATTTTGTGATATCAAAACTCCTTATACGGGATTTCGTAAAGGAATGTGCTAGTATCGTACACAATCTAACGTACTGGCACAAAGAATAAGTAGGGGGACCACAAAAAATTCTCCCCATAACGCATTGTCCATGACCAAAATACGTTAAGATTTATGAAACTTACAATGAACAAAACTTATATGGAAGAAAACAGAAAAGAAAAGTAAAATCACAAGGTAAACTAAGACATATTTCACGACTAGATCCATGATTTACATAATGTTTCATTAAATTGTGTTGGACAATGGGAGGTGCCGGATTATTGTATTCCGGGTTAGGAAAGTGCTACGTGTCGTTCAGAATAAATATATGTCTACTTGCAGAGAAATGAAACTTGATTTCATGAGTGATGATTCTGCATACATCATACATAATGTAGAACTTAGATTGGAGGTAAATAAAGTATTATGTGTTTTCGAGTTTAAGTTACTGTAAATCCGAGGACCATAAAATGTAATTTAGATTGTGCTTTTTTTTTTTAACCAAACACTATTTAAAGCAACACAAGTGCTGTTAGTATGAATTTTACTGTGGGAAAGTTTCACGTTTCTTGGCTTTCGCAATCTCTTAAAGTTACTGAAACTTCATTTTGTAGTTTTGGAAGTGGTCAATTTTGATTGTGAAATAATAGTACTTTATGAAGTGCCAAGAGTATAGTTTATGGATGCGGTCAGTTTTTGATGTACGTGAGAAAAAGTGGAGGCCCTTCTCCTTCTGGGATGTTACGTGGCGTAGGTTGGTATTTAGGTTGAAGGCATGGATGTTTCCCCCAGGCGAAAACTATCTTTAATCCGTGCTCCCGCCACAGATAACAAATCATGCGGCTTTCTGAACACTAGTTTCTGAAAGTGGTTAACTGTTTGGCTACCCGCCATTTCTTGGTGGTTTGTGTTCGGAGCAGAGCGTCAGAAACCTTTTTTTTACGAAGGTTTGTTGGTGTTTTATGATGTTGATTTGATAAATTTAATTTGTGTTTCGAATGAGGGAAGTGTCTTGTTGAGCTCTCTCGTCTCTATAAGGTGAGGTCTACCGAAGAGCCCAAGAGTCCAGACAAGGACGCTATTCAAGTTGTGCAGCACTAAGGACGCATTAAGTGTGCACTGTAGTGTTGTGAGGTTAAGTATGTGCGGAGGAGTGAAAAGTCATGGTTAGGGTTGCATTGCGCATCACTCCCTGGAAGGTTTTATCCACAGGCAGCACACTTCCACGGGATGACACCAACACGCACTTTTATCACCGTCATACAAAAAGATTCTTACTGTCATTGTTAGTAGTTTGTGATAGGTTCAGCGAGGCCTTCGGTCTACGGTCTGTCACGTCCGCTATCCGAATAAGTGGTTACTCGTACGAAGTCATTATCACACTGTTCAGGGTTGACAGAGTTAAGCCCCCAGAGGAAGGGGATGGAGAAGTGGCAACACGAGGCTGAATTCCCCTTTGTTGAGGGAGCAACATACCACTTAGGCAGGCTATTCAGGAAGAAGGATTAAATGTGTATTGTTGACTTAGCGAATTTGAGTTGTGTTTTGGTGTGGGGAAGTGTGCTGACCTTGTGGGTTTTGAAGACTTTAAGAGTCCTGACATGGGGGCTATTGGAGGTTGTGGTGGTGCACCTCTGAAGAAGCATTATGCTTAGCCTTGGTGTTGTGATGTTAACTATGCAAGGAGAAGTTAAGTCATGGCTAGGACTGGCTGCTGCAGTGCAGTTTACTCCCTGGAGCATTCTGTCCACAAGCCTAGTTACACAGACAGCTACATGCAGTTTATCACCAATATACAAAAGAGTTCTGCTATCACTATATTTGTTGCTTGTTGTAAGTTCAATGAGGCCTCCAAACTACAACACATCACTTTTACCCTCTGAGTTAACAGTTACTTGTTCAAGGCAATTACCAGACTGTGTAGGGTCACTGAGGAAAATCCCAAGAGGAGTAAAGTGCCATAGTGTCATTACAAGGTTTAATGTTCTTTATGTTCTGGGAGAACCAGACTGCATGGGCAGGTTGACTCAATACCATGTACACTGTACAAGGGAACGATTACCCTTGTCAGAGTGTTCAAGGGGAAATGACTCCCAGCACAAAAATTAGTGTTTAAGAGATGCTGTGTACCCTATTGCAGAGTGGATGTAAGTTAACCTGGTTGTCATATTGCATCCAGAAGATGTGAATATAATGGAGACACCAGGCTAGAAGACCAGTGATTCGCAATACATGAACATTCCACGAACAACAAATGTAGCGTTGAACTTTACAAATTATAAGCACAACGTCCATGCCTAGCGTCCATGTATGTTCGTGCATCCAATTGAAATAGTTGAACACTACCACAACTTTGACTTTTAGGATGGGTACAAACTAAGTAGTCAGAGCTCACTTCTTTTTATCTTAACTTTTTTTCTGAACTAAGGGGTATCTTCTTTTGTGTAGTACTTCACTTGACACCCTTACATGGCTCCCGATTGGATAGTATCGTGCTTTACACTCCCACCGGTACTGCTGTTACCAGTGAGGCTTTGGCATTTTCCCATGAGATAGCACCATTCTATACACACCTGCTCTTTCATTGTGAGATATAAATTGGGTTCCATCCGTTCATGTAGTTCACACTAAAGGTAGCATTCGTACTATAGAATAACTTGTGCAAAAGGCACAGCTACACTTTGAAAGTCGAAACTGCTTATAATCCTTCATTTGCAACAATGTTATTATATTGCTTCTTCTTGTAATATAAGGATGTACATTTATGTTTTTACGTGACACTGTACCCCTTCACCTTGGCTTCATATCGCATTCCTCAACCTTTATTATATTTGTTGTTGTAATTGTCAGTGTTACTAATAATCAGAAATATAAAATTGTTTCAGTGCTTGTTGGCTGAAAATGGCAAAGAAATTTAATTTGGGAGATAAAGTCTTCGCCAAAGTGCGTGGATACCCACCGTGGCCTGCAAAGGTAACTTTGTTTATGTAATATTATTTTGCTGTCTTGAGGAAATTATGTAGTAGTGGCATATATTTTTTTATACTTTGTAGTTTACTTAGCCCGAGAAATCCGATGTTTTTCATTGTGTAGTTTATCGAATACCCCAATTTTATAACATGGTGTGTGTGTGTGTGTGTGTGTGAGTGACACAGTAATTTTGGTCATGTAAGGTACAATGTGTGACAGTGGATCAAGTTGTGCTTGCTCATGTATTCTGCATTCATTGCATACTTGAGAAGTTGGGTGTATAAAGTGACTCTGCATCAGGAATTTATAGACTTCAAAAAGGCTAACATTTATTTCTGAGAGGGGTTTTGTGTAATATTCTCATTCAATTTGGTGTATCCATGAAAGTAGTTTTGTTAGTTAAAATGTGTTTATATGAATCATTAAGTTCTGGATGGGCAAACATTTGATACATTTTCTCTTCAGAATGGTCTGAAACAAGGTTCTTTATTGCTATTTTCAACTCTTCTTTAGGCTTGAGAAAGTTAGGAGAAAAGGGGTTGGGACTGAAGTTCAATGGGACACATCACCTTTTGGTTTGTGCTGCTGGATGTTAATGTATTAGGGGAGTATGAGAAAGGCAGTGGCTGTGGCAGTTACTAGTAAGTAAGTTGGTCTTGAAGTAAATATTAAGAAAAGTGAGTATTTGGTATTGTCTCATCAGCAAAATCAGAAAAATAAATGTAGCTAATAAATGCTTATAACATGTGGCAGGGTTTGTGTATGTGGGAATCACACTAAGAGATGCACAGAGATGAAATTAAGAGCAGATTAAATTTGTGTAACCCCTATTTTCAATTAATGAACCAATTAAATGCACTTACAGCACATGACAGTAATCACTTTATTCCAGCATGTTGCAACATGACAGTGCCATCTTCAGGGATTATACACCAACCTTAAAATCAGTTAAAGTGGACTACATTTATAAATTTCATAGCCCTCAGTATATTCTGCTGTTAATACCAGTTAGGGTGTGGATAAAATGTGTAATCCAAGTTACCATTCAGTTTGGAATCATTTTTCTTTATATTTATTACATAAAACATTAAATTTAGAGTGCACAGAACTGTAATTTCAGATGTTGTGTGTGGATGTGAAACTTGGTCTCTCTCGTTAAGGCTAGAACATAGGGAAGGTGTTCAATTGCAGGGTGCTAAGGAAGATAATTACAGCCTGAGAGGGAGGAAGTAACATGAGACCAGTGAAAACGATCTGAGCTGTTCACCAAATATTGTTTAGGTGGGCTAATTGAAGAGAATGAGATTGGGTGAAGGATGTGGTATGCAGCAGGGAGAGCTGAAATGCTGACAGAGTTGGTGAGAAAGTCTGAATGAGAGGGGTTGGTTGGGCGATACATATATAATTGTCTATATATTTAATGCCAGCTCTCTTCATCGTCATTTGTTAATGCTTCTACACAGATGGGAGGATAATATTAAAATGTGTATTAAAGAAATAGGATGAGAGGGCATAGACTGGACTCATGGCTGAAGATAAGAACAGGTGGTGGGCTGTTTTGAATCTGGTAATGAACATTGGGGTTCCATTAAATTGGGAATTTCTTCACCAGCTCAGGAAGTATTACCTTCTCAAGAAGGACTCTGCTTCATGGAGTTTGTCAAGGCAGTGTGCTTTATATTTACAGGTGGTCGGGTTAGCAGATGCAGCTGTGAATAAAATGAGGTATCATGTATCATTCTATGGGACTGGAGAAACGTAAGTTCCCCATTTTCTTGATACGCAATTTTATTCTTGGATTGATTAACCCTTTAAACGCCAAGTTAAATCCCATCTGCCATCTGCTGGCATTATTAGGAGCTCATCCTATTCTCCACGTTGGCAGGATCAGGGTTAACTTGGTGCATTTTGTGATGTTGATGTTACTTTATAATAGGCTAATGCATTTAGAAATGATGGGATGGTTTAAGCTGCTAATCTTTTATAACGTTGTTGAGGAAATTTTACTTCAGGGATGACATTAACATTTGTTCATGGGTTTGTTATTTGGTTGTCTTATAGCCAAAACAGTATTGTTTTATATAACATACTCATAATAGTAGCTAACATGGTTATATAAATGTTGGTGGAAGTGGAAGAAAACTTGAGAAAACCACCCAGCAGAGCTTTAACCCTTTAAACGCTGAATTAAATCCCATCTGCCATTTGCTGGCATTATTAGGAGCTCACCATATTTTCCACGTTAGCAGAATAAGGGTTAATAATTGTGAATTCATCAATCAACACACACTATAATAATCCTTGAATTAACTTCACTGTAATAATCCCTGAATTGACTTTACCGATTTGAGCCTTCCCAGTACTAGTATTTAAGACCAGGATGTACCAGAAGAACCTTATCACGTTGTTAGAAATGCAAGACTTCAGAGGAAAACCTCACCTTACCAAAGATGTGATGTTGGTAGTGTGAAATTTTAGAAAATGTCATTGAAAAAGTGTATGTTAAGCTACATTTCCAACATGCTCTTTTCATTGTAAATGCATACAAAGAACACTTTTGGGATGATGCAGCATTGTTTGGTGGAAATTTACTGACCCTTTGGATGAATGCACTGCCTCCATTTTGACTTATCTATGTAGCAGATTGTTGCAATATGTTTCTTGAAATACTTGTAAATTAATATTAGATTACAGGGTGTCTCATCACTGTCAGCAGTGGTTTTCATTGTCACCACTGTCAGAACCTCATATCTCCCATGTAGATGATAAATTTCAGTTTCAAATTTGATGTAATGTTTTTTACACTGAAGTACATTTAAAATAATGCTACTGAATCGTTATTGAATTACTTTGCTTCTTTTCCAACTTGATACACTTTTATTTTCCTTTATACATTTACAATTTTACAATTTTTCTCTACGTGTTTCGGACCAGCTGGTCCATCATCAGGAGAATCAAATTACACTTGCAGCATCTGGCACCTTTCCCTCATTAGTTGTTATCTTGTGCGTGGCCATTGGTGTTAACTGAGTGACCAGTCACTCATTTAACACCAACGGCCACGCACGAGATAACAACGAATGAGGGAAAGGTGCCAGATGCTGCAAGTGTAATTTGATTCTCCTGATGATGGACCAGCCGGTCTGAAACATGTAGAGAAAAATTGTAAAATTGTAAATGTATAAAGGAAAATAAAAGTGTATCAAGTTGGAAAAGAAGCAAAGTATTTATAAATGATGCACGGTCAACCAAGCGTAAAGTTATTGAATTGTTATAGTTTCTGTGCTGTTCCATGATGTAGTTTGACACCCATACCAATTTTTGGAAAATTCTGCACTTTCTCATATCATAGATTGCACTTAACAGCTTGCATGGGCACTAAATTATTCTGTTTTTTTTGGGGGGTGGGAGGTTTGCACCAATATGTTGGTGTGCATGTGATGATGACATTGAGGCAACTTTTCAGCATTTCTTCTAACGTTCTAGAACTCTGTCCTTTAGGCTTGTAGTGTATATCCGACATCCGAAACTCAGCTAATCACATATTTGTTGTCAGATCCCTTATAACAAATGTCACTAGTGATTGTGTACCCATATTCTAGTACATTGACTTCAGAGTATGAGAGGAGAGTTTCATGTTGTTGTACAGAATATTTTTATTTACTGGTAATTACATAAAGTCTTCACAGACATGAAAAGAACTTAAATGTTCTTTACCAGACTGTATCGTGACTATTAAATATGAAATGATTTTTTAGTGATTGTAACAGTGATTGTAACAGTGATCAATTAACTTAATTTGGAATATGTCTATTGAAGTCATTTGTCAGGACATAACAGTAACAGATTAATAGAGGAGCATTAATGAGAAGAGTTACAAGGTGATCAAAAGTAGCTGGTGATGCATTAGGATGTATGGTTTGCAGTTCTGCATTGCTAAGTGAAGGGAATGACTCTTTTGTTCAAAGTTGAAAAAACCATATTGTATGAACAGTTTGCCTATTGGAGGCAGCGCAAAAGAAGCAGCAGCGTATATTTCTTGTTAACCCTTAGGCTGCTAATGTCATATATATATGGAGCACCTATTCTTGATGTTTCTAGATCACACACGACGACGCAGCACAGTCGGTAGGACTCCTCTGGACGAGTGATCAGCTCGTCGCAGAGA
>Ga0268261_10001016_pt1 | contig 18924 bp, 17 predicted proteins | sample TergutNc150P1_FD_190353 | JGI IMG/M metagenome (GOLD analysis project Ga0268261, IMG submission 190353) | Nasutitermes corniger P1 segment gut microbial community from laboratory colony in Florida, USA - Nc150 P1 (SPAdes) (version 2) | ecosystem: Host-associated > Arthropoda: Insects >...
GTGTGTGTATATATATATATATATATATATATATATATATATATATATATATATATAAAACTGTCTTCGATATAATAACTTTTCACACAAAAGGTAGAATGATTACAAAAGTTTCTTTTATTATTTTTTCATACGACAATATGTTGTCTTATATCTGCATTTAAGTTGTGTTGCTTGTATTATGTTAATCTTTTATGTTATGTAATGTTCATTTATCTTTTGCAATTTTATCTTATTGACTTCATTTAGTCATGTAGTGAACAGGCTATTTAGGGTTTTACTACAAATTATGGCAAGTTCAACTGAACATGCAGACAAACAAGGCCATAAGAGGGAATGTTAGACCTTCCTGGGTTGTAGAGAGTCTACGTGAAAGTCAACCCGCCCTGGTGTCCTAAAGACATCCAGCTACAAGCTGATGAAGTAACACACCTGTATTGATGTCATGCTGTGACTGCATAATCTTTTCTGTATACACTGTATGCCTAATCATATAATTTCACAATTGTTATACATGATAACGTAGAATTTAAGTGATGACTTATTGGCGGTACTGGGATAATTTATCAACTGTGTATCGCAAGTTGTTAAACTATTCCACAGGAGAGAAACTGTAACCGTACAACCTGGCCCTTGTGAAAATGATAGAATTAGGGTGTGGTAGTAAAAGTTATATGGTCGCCGGCACCCCATGTCAAAGGGACTTGGAAAACATGGGTCGCGCAGGGTCCGGAAAGGGAGATAAACAAGGCAGTTGCACTAGCCTTGGAACAAAGATTACAAAAACGCTGAAGGCATGGTATTCGAGAGGTAGACACAAAAGCGCCAGGTAAGGAGTAGAGAGTACAGGGGTTGTATTAACGCTGTTTACTAAATACAGTGGCTTCAGAACAATCAACATAAATGTCGTTATTTATTAGAGTGGCAGACGCATCTATATAGGTGAACATACATATTTTGTAAGGGAAGCACCGCAAAGAAAATCTACCACCTATATTCCCTGAGTTAAGACGTGCTCACGGCTGAAAAGACTAGCGGTCCAATCCCTTTGTGCCACGTCACACGTATTAGGATAAAAAGTGCAAAGGCCAATCAACTAGTTCAAAGAGGAAGAAATAAGTAAGGATTGGTTTAAAAGCTCGTCGCAAGTAATAGTTTGTTACTGTGTTAGAGCATCTGTCGCGAAGTACTGTAACTTAATGACTCAATCTTCTCAGTTCGTACGTAGCCACCTTGTCAGCGAAATATTCATGCAGCAAGTTGCACAGTCGCCATTTCTCTTATCGGTCTCCCTGTATCTAAGTTGTGATGTGCAAGTTGCACAATTATTGCTGACAGTCGGGCCCTTCCCCCACCCCTCAGCCGACGGTCCATAAGCCCGCCCGCAACCTTGTTGGTCCGCATAAAATGAAGGCATAAAAACTGATGAAAGAAAGATGAGAGCACAAGAAGAAAAAGAAAATTACTGCTCCCTCTGTTGCCAGCTGACAGTGATGCAACTGTAGACCGTCCGATTTGCTGATTGGGCGATTTAACGCTTGGGAGAACGAGTGATTGTTTTAGTGTCTGACAGATTGCATGTGATTGTCTAGTTGTGTTTTTCTGTCTTCTTGGCTGACCGAACGTCTGATCGGAAAGTGGTGCAGTATACGAGTACGGTATGGTTCTCCATTACATACTCGTGCTCTACTGTGCAATGCAGCATACACACTGCACAAGATTTCAAGTTTCCGCCGCAGTGTAAATTAGATCTTCGCCCTGCTGGGGTTTAAACAGCGCATATTGGTAGTTTTAAAGGACGTTTCGGTACAATCTATGGATCCCATCTTCAAGCGTCAGGCAACAATGGATTGCTTGACCTTTAATGATGGGACCGGTAGACGTCGAAAACACATTACCAATCTAGGCAATGAAAACCCAACAAGAGCGAATATCTCATAAACCCTGTAGTTTTCTTTCCTGTTCTTCAAGTTGACTGATATAATGATCGGTGACAATGTATATTTCGTTACAGGGATGCTAATTTACATTTTTTTATTTAGCTTCTCTTTTCCATACGTCCTATTTACTCTGAATTTTATCAGGTTTCCCAGTCCTGTTCCCTTAAATGTTTAAATCCTATTGGGCACTCCGCGTAACACATGGTTTAAAATTTACTATCCGACGTTCTACCCACACAGTGTATTTATGTTTCGTATGGATCTGAGTGAAAACAACGATTATTTTCCTATACAGCATAAACTGACTGGTTTCTATAACCGAGACGGGGTGTGTTTACTGCGCGGTAGGAACAAATATGATTAAGGTTATTATTATTATTTAAACGTACGCTATGGCTTTATCACCAGAATGTAAGTAGGAAACAAGCCGCACGAACCCATGAGAATGAAAATGCTGACAACTCTGTAAAAAGAGAAGTCCACTGGAAGAAATATAAGGGATTTACGCTTGGCGGCCATAAAGTTTACGGTCGTCAAGGGTAAAAGGGTGAAGTTGTCCCTATAATATAGCGGTAGCAGAGATAAAGCTCCACTAATTCTTAACTTCAGCACTAGATAGAGGCGAAGAGTCAGCTTAACGCCCCGGCCGCTTTCCCCCATGTAAAAACTTCAGTGCCTATTATGTAGGGGGGTGGGTGGACGCCAGAATCGGTGTATTAGCAGAGTCCTCTTGGAGGAAAGACAGATTTTTTACTTCTGCCTTTACTTGAACCCACGATCTTCCATTCCGTAGCCCCGTCGCCATATCAGCTGAGCTATCCCGGCCGTCTGTATAACAAGGTCTGAAATGACAGTGACCATTTGTATAGTGTATGATTTAAGTATACTGCATTTACATATGAAAAAATATATAAGTGTATTGAGAGGAAACACGTTCATGTCCGCCCGAGAGAAAGGTGAATTCTGTCAGGGGACAGACCCGGACTTTTGTCAGGAAAGGGCGTCCCGAGGCTTCTAGAGAGAAGGATTCAATACGTAGCCTCTCCTGTAGCTCAGCACCGAGCCGAAATGACCGACTGACCGTCAGTATTTTCGCGACTTCGAATTTGACTTGTTTTCAGTGTTGTTCCTGTTGACATTCTTTGTACTGCATAATATTTCACATTTTTCCTTCTCATATTACTGTTCCTTATTTCAGATATTAATTTCTACCTGCTCTAATTATTTATAACTTCAATGAAGCGGTCTATAATCCATTTCTTCAACACTAGATGTCAGGGAGACTTCTTTAACGATGATGAAGTTCTTACATGACAAAAGACCCAAGAAGAGAGCAATTTACTTAGGCCTCAGCAGGTAAACTCGCCTGAAAGAAATTAAAATAATGAGTCGTTTTCGTAAAGAACAGTATTTATGGCCAAATTTCTATTTATCGTTTTGGCCTCTGTTGTTAGTGATATTTTTTTTCCGATGAGTTGTTTTCAATGTACTGTGTATTTTTCCATGCTGGGTGCTAGAATTCTGATTGCGTCACGATACGTATATACGAGTATTTGTTCCTCTTTTTCGTAGAGGTATTAAGTTTGATATTCGTAGGACCGTGCATCGTGATATATTCTTATAATAAAAGTAAAAGAGGTGCACTATTTCTCAAATTTATTTCATAAAGTATTCTACATATTTCGGACAGTCCACTGTCCATCATCAGGAGAATCTCAACACTGTATACACGTAATAGATATTTGTCATGCTAGTTCTATTGGCTGTCTGCTAGCATGGGCAGGAGGGACAGACAGCAGACAGCCAACAAAACTAGCATGACAAATACCTATTGCGTGTATATAGTGTTGAGATACTCCTGATGATGGACAGTGGATTGTCCGAAATATGTAGGGTACTTTATCAAATAAATTTGAGAAATAGTGCATTTAGTTGGCTTATTATAAGAGCAATAATTTTCTCATCCTTCTTTCTGGCGTTTTATTTCAATAGATGTAGACCATATCACTTCTCTACTCCGAAATTAATTTCCATACCTTAACTTTTGTTACTAATGATAGACTATGAGTTCCGCTATTCTTTATTAATGGGTGGCGATTTTAATGTTGATAGACTGTAGTGTCAGTAAGGTCAATAAAATATTGTAATATAGATATCTGAAAACTTGTTTCTTGTTTTGTATGGGTGTGAAACTTGGCGTCACAAATTAAGGAAAAACATAAGCTAAGACTGTGTCCAGAATAGGGTGCTGAGGGACATAGTAGGGCCTTAGAAAAAGGGAAAAAAGGAGAATGTCACAGTGAAGAGCTTTGTGGTGTACACCCATTATTAATTAATATCCAGGTGATCTAATCAAGGAGATTGAGGTGGTCATGTGGCATGTATGGGGAGACGTATAGGAAGAGACCACTTTGAAGATTTGGGTATAGAGGGGAAGATAATATTAAAATCGGGGTTATTTATGGTGAGATGGCGTAGATTGGATTCATCTAGCTCGGGAAAAGGACAAGTGGCAGGCTCTTGTAACAGAGTATTGAAACTATTAGCTTCTCATGAAGAATTCTTCTGTATGGAATTAGTTACTACAAGCTAAATGATATTTCATTCAGTAGCACGGACGCTGTTTCATGGCCATACACAAGGGCTTTGGACTGCTTGTGTCACATTGCAGTTTGCCACGCTTTATATTCACACCTCCTGTTTCAGTATTATTTACAAGCAAGGTTGTAATCCACATGCTCACAAGCTGTAACACGAACTTTTGTACGGCTGGATGGATCTTGTATATTTCACAAACTTTGATCAGCCATGAATGAGCAACGGAATCAAAGGCTTCACCGTAATCAGTAAAGGCTATACATACCTTTCTAACTTTCTTTAATGTCTGAGTACACGGTATTGCATCAACGTTCATTCTTTGCATGATTAATTAATCTGATGCACAGTCTTTCTTCTCCAGTGCCGGTGGTCTGTCCGCATACTGCTGTATCTCTCTTCCCACACGTGTAGACTTACACGTGTGGGAAGAGAAGTCGTCGGTCTGCAGTTTCAGGATTTTAAGATCTTGTGGTAAAATGACTGGTTCTATGGGAAGGTACCTCTTGTTGGGGGGTTATTCCGATTTTTTCTCAAGCGTTTTCTAATTTTGTATGTTATGAAATAAAATATTACAGCCACGTATACCTGTATGCATCAATATATCATTTCCATCTCTATCATCATAATTGGGTAAGGCCTCTCATATTGGACCACTACCTCTATTGATCCGTTTTCCTAGCAATGGTCGTTACCGTGGTGGCAAAAACATAAGTTTGTATTCGTTTTAAGTAACTTGAGGACGGTTGGCGGTGATTAGGAAGTGTTGTTATGTGTGGCGTGTTTTCTTGTGTTCTGTATGCTTTATCTTCTTTTTCACTTCCACATCTGCTTTTGCGAAATCAGTACTGTTCAGCTATTACAGATGGGAAAATTGAGACTTCTGTAGGTTTTGTTTACAACTGGCGACAATACAGCATTGAATAAGGGTAATAATCTGATAACCCTCAAGCCTCAGCCCCACATCAGTGTCTCCTTTAGAGCTCATATAAACCGTTTGTAGTAAAGCGAAAATAATTTTGACTCAGAAACCATGCTTAGAACACTACGTTTTTCAATCCCTACAATAAAAACTAAGTATTAAAGTCACCTTGTGAAAAGTGTTTAAAATTGTAAGAACTCAGTGTGTTAAATTTGAAATTTAATCAAAAACTAATCACACAGTAAAATATCTGAGGTTCGCAGACAGGAGTTGCTGAATATTCATGTCTTCTGGGATGTGACGCCATGTCATTATGGGTGTAGTTCCTGACTTTATTAAGGATCATAATAATTTGATATTTATGATCAAGCATATCACGAGTCATAGGATTTTCTTGGAAAACTTTATTCCTAATGTGAAGGATATACGACCCCTCGAAAAGTTGGGATCTACTCGAACAGAGCCTCATAGACCACAAACCTTCAGTCTCCAGGCACAGAGTATTTAGAAGAATTTCCTTTTTTCTGTCCAATCTTCCTGCTTTTAAAACAATTTTTCCAAAAATCTTATGTTTATTGTAGTACATATTTGACCTTTTGTTTTCCTGGATATATTATTTATTTATATATTTATTATATCACTTTTATACTTATATTTTTACTCTACCTCCTTCATATTTAACAGTTTTTGCTTAATAAATCCCATTCTTCGTTTTTTCTGAACAACTGAACAATACACGTTTGGCATCCAAATTAGCTAAAGATGGCACCTATTTTCCTGTACCTGCGAATGATTTTTTTCTCTCTCCTATCAGTCTCCATATTCCTGCTAACAACAATGGAATACCATTTCTTTCCCATCCTTCCACAGCACTCTATACAAAATCTCCTACCGCAAATACCAGAATAGGACAGGATTGGTCCGATACCTTGACCTTGAACTCATGACCTCGACATTGTGTCCTTGACCTTGAGGATGTAACCTCAAGTAGTGGTAGTAATATATGGGAAAGTCTAAAGTTTTGTAATTTTTTTGCGTGCGTAAAAGTTTTGCATTTTAAAAATTTAAAAAATTGGGAATTTAGGACTGTTGGCCCATGGCATCGTTTTGGGGTGAGGTTTAGGAGAAGGAGGGGGAAGGATTCGGAGGCCGGCCGGCCAACCGCTCGGGGCCTGGGGTTGTGGGGTGACGTGAGGTAGAGATTACGCCCAAACGAGTTTTAGGTAAGCTGTGGGCCCTGCTTACCCCTTTCCCTGCCCTGGCTTCTGCTCAGGCTCCTGCGTAGTTCCTGCCTAAGCCTGTATTAGGCGATGTGAACTTGCGACAACAAAACCGCGAGTGATGACGAAGTGACTTTCCCAACCCAATTATGATTTGTAATAGCGTGCTAGGCGAATAACTGTTGAGAACCATTAGCACGTTCTGTTTCTAAGTGGCCTGTATAATGATCCACTTAAAAGAAATTAGCACGAACTCACAACCATTACGAGTTAATGTCTCATGTAATGAGCCGCGAAAAACCATTAGCACGTACTCTGTAAATTGCCCATGTAGTGATTCACGGAAAAAGCGATTGGCACATTCTCACATATAGGCAACCAGCACGTTCACTCCTCTCTATATTGCGCGATTCTGTACTTAGATAGCCATTTTCGCTCCTGAGTGTCTGGTTGACAGTCCGACATCCAACACCTGTTCTTGAGCACGGCTGGATTCGCTGCCGTGCTGCCACTGTCGAGGTCCCGCATAATACTTTTAGAGCATCAGATCAGAGGCCTAGGGGTGTCACTTATCGATACATACGCATACAAATATATGGTAAGAATATTTTTTGTGGTTAGTTTATAGTTGCTCTCATCACAATGTGAAGAAGTGTTTACACAGGCTAAATTTTTACAGACGAATCTGTGCGAACGATTTACCACGGTGTCTTCGAGTAGAGCTGTAGAAATCTGCTCTCTGGGGAAGGAGAAACCCTACACCGTAATAGGGGCGGAAAGATTGCCGACCAAGTATGGTACAGCTATACTACTCACTATCCAGGCGCCTGCGGAGGATGCAGTGCGTGTATTTCTTTCTAAGCGTTTCACACACGTCTTTCAGGACGAAGATATAGATATGATAAATGTTGGAATGATCAAAATGGACTTTATTTATTATGGTGTATGTGATAAAACTAGTGCCTATCAGTTCTCGCTACTAAAAGTGTAAGAATAGTTGGACGTGCAAGGCTTAGGTACACAACCACATGTATGTATCTCTGTTTTACTTATCATGAAGAAGATAAGTGTTTCATTAACTTTGTTAGAGACAGTGGTGAATTGCTAATAATAGTACCAGTGCAACGTATAGGTTGTGTACATACAACATAACTAGTGTCTTAGGGTTCAAGGACAGATACTATAATAATAGTGACTTTTCAAAGCTGAAGGACTGTGCGTTTTCTAGGAAAAGGAATTTGTTGTTGATGCTAAGTATTGTGTTACTCTAATATCTGTTTTCAATGATTTTTCCAATGAGTTTAACTATCTACAAAACGGTGTTAAAAGTGACGTTACGATGTTAAGCACAGAGTAATTCCATAGGTATTTGGTGATTGTGTAACCAACATTTCTAGTAATAAATAAATAAAATACGTTTTAATCTTGTCAATTTCTTGAACAAGCTTGTAGAGCTATTTATGCACCTGAACCAGATAACAAAACCTCTACTTAGCTGGCCCAGGCAAGTCTCTATGTGTAAACATGTATTTTTTGCGTATTATTTATATTAATATTAACCTGTTTTTGCTTATATTTTCGGTCATTTAAATCCTTCACTCCCATTTTCATCAGTAAGAATTATATCGTCCCTATCCGTATATGGTATTGATTCAAGCACAGCGTGTCACCAGACGGCTCACAAAGTATTATTAGAAGCAATTTTTAAAAAATGGCGAAGGTGATAAGACTAAACTACTAAATAAACAGAACGTGTGTCACTAATAATCTCCTGGGCATTGATTCGTGCTTGTTGCAGAACGTGCCGATATGCTTTTCTATTGCCTAACACATGATTCAGGTATTATAAAGGGTGGGTCAGCAGACATGATACGTAAACTATTCTTTGGAGAATTTATTTTGGAAAAATGACTAACACGAAAATCCACATACACGCACTCTATCTCAGCAGACTTGATATACAAAATATTGTTAGAAGTAATTTTTAAAAAGTGGAAAACATGAAAAGACTCTGTACACTTAAATAAGCGGAACACGTATCGCTGCCGATTGCATAGGACATTAAGTTTTGCTGATTGTGGAAAATGAGAACGTGCTGATTGGTTTTTTTGGTGCTCAACACGTGATTAAACACCTGATTCGAAGTATTATAAAAGTCAGGTCCACAGACAGGAAACGTAAACTATTCTCTGAAGCAATTTTAAAAAGTGGTTAACACGGTGATACATGTATAAGCACTCTGTCTCAACTGACATAACATAAAATATTCTTAGAAGCAATTTCTTAAAATCGGCAAACTTGATAAGACTCTGTACACCTAAATAAGCAGGACGTGTGTCTATGCCAGTTGCTCGGGACATTTAGTCGTGCTGATTATAGAATAATCATACATCTCGTTTACAAATCGGACTGAGAACGTCCTGATCGGCTTTCAATAACCATTCGCCTAACACGTGATTTTGAGTATTATAAAAGATAGGTCAACAGTCACGATGTGTAAACTATTCACTGAAACAATTTTGAAAAAGTGGCTAACACGGTGATAGGCGTATAAGCACTCTGTCTCAGCTAACATGGCAAATGAAAATATTCTAAGAAGCAAATTTTAAATTGACAAAACATGATGAGACTCTAACTTAAAATTAGCAGAACGTGTGTCTATGCGAATTGTTTGGGTCATTTAGTCGTGCTGATTATAGAACCATGAAAAGGGTTGTTTACAAACATGACGTGAGATCGTGCCTATCGGTTTTCAATAGCCATTCACCTAACACCTGATTCTGAGTATTATAAAGGATGTCGAGAGTCATTCTAACATCAATTGTGGTCCGACAGTTGTACCGCTTACATCGCTAAAAGTCGTTTGGATAAAAAGCGAGTTTTTTGTGTGCGTGTATAAAATTGTTTCAGTACTTTACCATTGAAGAAGAGGTCATCCGCCACTACAGGCGCTTCAACACCGAGGAAGGACGGCTGACCATGAGGAAGATTGCTCCTCCTACCACGAGCACAGCGGAGCAAGACCCTGCACAATATTTCGCCGACATTGTGGACGAGCTGTTTGAATATTCTCTGCCCGATCTTTATCCTAGCGATATGGTGGGTATATGGATCCACAACGCTGACAATCAACAGGACAAACAGATCGGATTGAGTTTCAAAAGGACGGATCAGATTTCGCGCGACATTCTATGGGATGTGTTTGACGAGGTGACACAATCAAACGCCAGATTCCAGGCCTTGGATACCTTCACGTTTATGTGTATTCTGTCAAGATGCCTGTGGGCTTTGGCAAGAATACCACGAATTCGAAAGGAATAGCCCTATCAGTGATGGCTCATCTCAAGACGAGTATAGTTTATGCGAAGGCCACGGAAAAATGTCTGGCGCATGCGTTGGTGATTGCCATGGCAATAGTAAAAACGATTCCGATTACAAAGCCTATAAAAAAGGGCGGAAAATCCTGCCCAAGGTGCACGAGTTGTTGCAGGCGTGGGGCGGCAATCTCAGCAGAGAAGGAGGTATCCCTGAACTACAGGCCTTTCAGCGCCATCTGCCTGTATATAGGAGTGTGGTGCATTCGAGTCTGCGATGCGACAGCATTGCTTGACGAGCAAGTAGCGTCACGTCAAAGTATCAACCTACTGTAGGACGACGCTCATTATCATATAATCACGAACCTGACTGCAGCCATGGCCAAGCAATTCGTGTGCCCTGCGTGTAACAAGGGGTGCAGGAGAGGCGCGCAGAACGGGTGCGACGCATAGTGCGATGCCTGCTCGGCCATTCCTCAATGCATCCAGGACAATGCCGGGAAACCCTGCGAAGATTGCTACAGACACTTCAGGAACGCGACATGCTTAAAAAATCACAAGTGTTTCAAGTTATCGGGCAAGACAGTGTGCGAAGTGTCGAGACGGTGCTGCGAGTGAGGTGCAATGAAAGGACAGGATTATGAGCACAACAAGCGGTATTGTTCACTGTTTATGACGAAAAAGGAGTTTGGGCACAGATGTCATGTCCCCACTATATGACAAAGCTCCTCGTGGCGACAAGGTACTTTTTGTGTTCTACGACTTTGGAACTACCGTCCGGCCCGAGAAAAATATCAAGCGCAAGATAAGGTGTGACGGCAGCGGCGCAGACACGAAACGATAGTGTCCGAGCCCGAAGAGAAGGCGTACAGAGTGTCTTTCATAAGCGCGGAAGGCTAGAAGTATACGACTGTGTGTCCTTCTGGTATATAAAGGACGAGCAGGGCGTCTCCGGTTCAGTACGCATTATTAATACAATTAAGCACCCCATTCTCTTGCATCATCAGTGGAACCAACGGCTGTAGCAAGACATCGTTCTGTGTCCGATTACTCACCGATCTAGATAGACTGCACATTGTCCGATTTCCGCGATATCGTGTGGTGCTTCAGCGAAGACTCTGACGTCCCTCGTGAGCAATTGGCAGGTGCCAGAAGAAGGATTTTCTACCACAGAGGCATCCACGATTTCGAAGAGGCGAGTGATGAACCTAGAATCGTAGTGCCGGACGATCTGTTGAACGAGGCCTATTCGAGGGGCGTGTGTGATTTCTTCACCAGAGGCAGTAATCACAGAAACATCAGCGTAATACTCATGACGCAGAAATTGCTCCAAGAGGGGTGCTTCAGCACAGACATATCGCTCAATGAATAATATCAGGTCATATTCAAGAACGTGCGTGACAAGTACCAGTTTGCCTACCTCGTCAGAGATGTGTACCCCGAGGATATCAACGGACTGTACGAGAGTTTCCTCGACGCCACAGGAAGGTCGCGCGGTTGCCTGCTGCTCGATCTCGAAGAAGGACACTGAAATTCATCTTCGAATCCGAGCCAACATATTCCCCCCGGAAGTCACAGTGGTGTACGCTCCTGTAGGCGATGAAACACACTCGGTCGAATTATGACCTCTTACAAACGCTCAAGTGCGCATCGCCCCGACTGCGAAAGGCCATAATCGAGAATTGGGAAAATGATCTGGTTCTCGGAATAGTGGAGTTGGCGCTCAACGTCCTGAACGGAAATTGTAAAATTTCTAGGTGCGGTGCCGATAGGCTGCGCAAACACAAGATCGTCTTGCGACGCCAGGATGGCAGGGGGATCGCTACGGTTAAGAAGAGAAAGCTGATGATATAGCGAGGCGTGTTCCTGCTCCTTCTACTGATGGCAAACCTCTGGGCTTTGCCAAGTCTTATGCAGCTATAGAAGGTGTTGCAGAAGATGCTGCCGCTATCGCCCAAATATTTGAACGGGTATGTGACGATGAAGACAAATCGACATATGTGCCCGCAAAGAAATGCCCAGTATGCTGAAGAACAAGAAAAAGAAGGATGCGCATCTCTAAGACAGATGGGTCAAGTTGCGAGAGGTGCAGTACCCCTAATCAAACGAGCTATGAAGACGAGACGGCCCATTACACTACCGATTTATGGAAGGGCGGCTGAAGTTGCGACCGCTAATCGGCTTAGACCTGTGGATACAAGGACACAGAAATAGAAATCAGCAGACGTTGGATACGACTACGAAGAAGAAGGAGAAGATGGGAGCGGATTTGTCGGAAATTACGTGGTGCCCGGTGACGAAGAGTTCGCGCGATTCGGAGATGCAATTTGGGGCAATCGCCGACCATTACCTGTCTCAGTACGTAAGAGACGATCCCTCGATTGACGTAGTGTAAGGCATTACAAGAGAGAAGGGTGGGACCATTATTGGGGATTTACCGTTCTAGGTGGTCGAGAACAGCAACGTGACTGCGAGGCGTGACGTGCGAGGGTACGGAGGGCTTTGGGAGCTCCTGACCAAGACGAATGTCGACAGGTCCTTCATCATGCCCCAAGACATGAGCTCATATATGCGCATCCTGGAATCGACGAACCGGCACTTGACCAATAACGATCGATCGATACACATTAAAACCACCCGAGTGCCTGAATACAGAGTCGTCATATCCAAACTATTCCTCACGGAGAGCAGGAGGCAGAATTGGGCATCGCAACAGTAGCGGTAGACGACATTCAGAAAATTAACAGGTTATATTACGATCCCTCGCAATCGTCTTCATTCTTATAGTGGTGGAAATTCGAGGTCACAGCACAGAAGAGGGGCCATCGGCCGGACAGTATCAAAGACTGGCTGCTAAAGCCGAACGCGTAACTTAATTTCCTAGGCATCCCTTCACTGTGAATAACGTGGGCGACGTATGGGAAAGCGATCTTGCGGACATGGGCTCTCTGGCCTCGCACAACGATGGGCACAGGTACATCCTTAACACGATCGACGCCTTCTGCAAGTGCGAGTGATTGGTGCTTATTTGCTCCAAGACGGGTGAGGCAGTAGCCTCTGACTTTAGAACGATACTGGCCAGGAATGGAGGCAGAAGACCTTTGGCGTTGGGAGGGGATAAGGGCAAGAAGTGTGTGAACTCCAGGTTCCGCAAACTATTGGACGATGAGGGCATCGAAATCAGGGTGTACAAGAATCCCGACGTGAAGTGTGCCATCGTGGAGAGTTTCAACAGGACGCTGAAATTTAAACTGTACAAGTGGTTCACGAGGAACAACACCTAACGCTACGTGGACGTGTTCGAGAATTCGTCTCTCGCTACAAAGATTCCATAAACTCGAGCAACGGGAAGCCCTCGTCGAGGGTGAGCAATAAGGATGTGTTGTGCATATGGAAGAGGATGTCTAAACGGCAAGCGAAGACCAATAGGACTTCACCCATCTACTCCGTGGGTCAGACGGTGAATGTCAGCAAGGAGAAGAGGCTGTATGCCAAAGGATTCGAGCAGAACTGGACGTCCGATGTGTTTAGGATTTCGAATGACTTGCACAGGCCATCTCGCCCCGTGTACGATTTGGAGGACCTGCGAGGCGAACCTATCGAAGTGCAGTTATCCGAAAGTTCACTCCAGTCAAGGTCACGAGGTGGACCGAGTACCTAGTAATTAAATTTCGAGCGCATCTCGTCAGGTGGAGAGAATACGACACCGCCTTCGTCAGCTGGATCCCCGCTTCAGACATCAGACTTATCGGGCGATGATCTATTACCTCACTCTAGCTAGCGAAGCTTCACTCAGCCTGTATCCGAACTACACGATCTCGAGTTTCCAGTTCCGACTCCCGAGAGCTTTGGAACACTCGCGATGCACCTCGGAGTTGGGCCTATGCGAGTTGACTTAGCCGAAACTTGAGTCTGGGACGAAGATACAACCAGTCTTTTTTACTATCTGATCGGGTTGCAGTTGGTGGGTAACAAACTCGCGCCTTGACTGCGCACGGCCCATTACCCGTCTTCTGAGGGGCATCACGTCTTTGACAGGGTGTATACGTGCCATTGGAGGAGACTGAATTTAAGACCGTCGCCATACAGATCCTCACAAAAACTGGGCGAACGAGTCCCCTTCCCATACAGCGCCAGCCCACTAGTCGCTGTAATTAATTTACGTCGACGGGGCTACTACGTATAAATACCTTGGACCCAGAATAGTGCCCCAGCATAAGGACATGGCCTCTATCCGACTAATACATACGGCAGCGATGTGGTAGTGGATATCAGGACGATCTCTTCGAACCAGTGTACGACGGAATCTCCTTACGTGCAGAAGGGACACGGCATCAGCAACTTCCTCGCCGACCTATTTCGCGCCGTGAAGCCACTGACAATCCGAGGAGCGAATGTTCTCGGTCACGAAGCGCTCAACACTGGGGCCCAGATTCTCTCAGGCATCACGACCAAGCCACCGGAGAAAAGTTCAAGGATATCGTGGCCGACCGTGTGGCCGAGTCGGTGTAGAGACTTTTGGCTAAACTGAAGGGAGGCGGATGGAAGAGGAAAGCAGAGACGTCTAGCACATCTCCTAAAAAGGAGAAAGCAAAGGTGAAAAAGAGGAGGAAAAGAAGCAGCATCAGACTATGAAGAATATAAAAGGGGACATATTCTCCTAACAGGTCTCATTATGCGGCTGGACGGCATTGCGTATGCAACGACGATATCCGAGTTCGACATATTCGCCAAGAGGCCTGTACAGAGTGCGGTGCTATTTTCACGAGTCACGCACTACAAACCCATCGCCCCTGTGGATCAGTCTGACTCGGAATTTACCATTCACGGCTATGCAGAGGCGTACGTGAATCTCGACATTCATATGTCGTTGACAGGAAAGATTGTGTCACAAGGCGGTTCGGTCCTTACCAGACCGAAACCACTACAGTCGTCTTAAAATCTACTCCACTCGCTATTCAGTCAGTGCAGCGTTACCCAACGGGGTCTCATTTTCATCATTCAAAGATCTCTATAACTACAGGTTGTACCTCGAGACCCTACTCACTTACGGGCACCAGGTTTCGCAGAATCATCTCACCAATGCTTTCTGGTATTCCGATGATGGGGTCTTTATGATCAACGACCCGCTAAGCGACGTCACGAACCGCCGGTTCTATCCCAGCTGGAAGCGGGCTAACAAAAGCGCAGAGATCTAGATGTATGGACGCGTTTACGGCGACCTGTTTAACGTGCCCCGATTCCTTCTGCCAGGGGTATAGCTCCAGAAAAAATTCACGACATCCAGGAGTGACTTTTACATCCTGAGTTCCAAGAACGACACCGTGGCAGTTATCGACTTCCCGGACGTCACGCTGCACGTGGGACATGTGAAACCGTCGCCCACCATTCAGCTGGATAACGCCAAGGCCTTGAAAAAGGTAAACGACCGATACGACATAACTACAGTGGCGCTCAAGACTTTTACCTTCCGAGCGGTCTCGAAATTCGTCTCGATAGACAACAGTGTGTTGGGGATCCTACCCAAACACCGGCTCTTCGCCCTGTTTCGAAACGCCGTTTTCACGGGATTGAAGGTCACTAACCCTTACCTCTTCAAGCATTTCAAGCTCAACCACTTTGTGATGTAAGTGAACGGTCGGCAAGTACCTTCAGAACGCCTGACTATTAATAAGGGCAGTGCAAAGATTTGCACGTTGGCCTATCAGACGCTCTTCAGCGGTTTCGGAATACAACCCGGCAATACGGGCATCCATTTCACGACCGCTCAGTTTATGAAAGGGTCCTTCAAGCTCGCCTTCGACCTCACGCCCGACGGCTGCGCCTCGGAAGTCACATCAGTCCCCCCCGAAAACGCAGCGAACTCAAATTCGACGAGGTTCTCGCCGAGGCAGTGACAATCCTGCTCTACATGGAATTTAACGCCAGCATCCAGATTGACAGACTGAGAAACGACACGACTTAATTCTGAAGAATGGACAGTCTCCAGATCTACAGCACTCCTGGCGACGTGTCCACGTTCGTGGGAGTCTTCCCATCTCATTTTCTGTCTTCTCATCCGCTGTCTGGACTCGTCAACTACACAGTCATCGTAAACACGGACGTCCACACCGAGCCAAGTAGCCATTGTGTCGCCGTCCACATGGATATGAGATCTTCGAACGGGTAAAACTACAAGTCTTACGAGGTCGTCCCGTTCGTCTTGGCCATATGACACTTCCTTCGACGGGCCTACACTCAATGGAGCTACAACATTCGCACGCTGCAGGGTTTCAACATGGACGTGTGCGGGCAGTACGCCTCTATCTTTGCCCTATTCATGGACCGGGGACTGGACCCTCGCCAGTTTGTCGACTTGTTTGGGACGACCGAGTCGGACATGCAAGTGGAAACGGCTTTGGTCTACGCCCAAGCGACAGCATCCGAGGAGGGCATTGCAGCAAGAAAGGTGATTGTCTTTATCTTTGTTCACGCCAATCCTATGAGTAGGGATGGAAATGGTTGACCTATAACATATTTTCTTCTCGTCTGTTGCAGTAATATAACAGGGAGGCGCACATTCTCGTAGATATCTAGTCTCTGCGAGAAGCCTATCGGTAAGAACCCAAAGCGAATCTTCGCGCAGCAGCAGCAACCCCGAGTGCCGCGCCAGGCCTTGGGCAGCCAGCAACGACCTCCTTCTAAGAGGGTCCTACTCCGCCGCCTCTACTTTGTGAACCCGTGTTCTCCAAGTACGTCTGCCTCGGCTTCTATCTGGCAGGGGCCATAGGACTTTCTTCGAACTGGGCGGCGTGAGTCAAGCGCCACCGGTCCTGCCTCCTACAATCGTCCCCATGCTTGCTCATTACCTACCCAAAGTGCGAGCATTTGGCCAGGGCGAGAAGTACAAGTGCAACGAGATGTCGTTCCGGATGCAAACCGGCGCTGAAAACTGCGCCAGGATCGCCATCAATCGGACTCCAACATCATCAAGCTACCCGAGCTGGAGTAAATGATGCTGAATCTCACCGCATTGGCAAATCAGTTGGCGCGATAAAAACTGGTCGAAACCGACTTATCCGCTTATGTGCAGTGCCTCGGGAGAAACGGGTTTTGTCCCTCCCGCAGAACAGGCTTTTCCTTATGTGCAATATGACGTACTCATTTAATAGATGAACGGATACCTGTGACAGTGATCATACGTGTTTTTGTTTGCGCCAACGAATTCCCGTGACAGTAACCATATGTGTTTTTGGGTGCGCCATCATCTTACAATTTAAAGACATTGTTATGGAAAAAAATCACAGAATATTCGTTCGCTTTGCTATGTACAATAACCAATACTATATCGCTAGTGCTGTATTAGCATCCTATGTGAACATATATGTTCTGTACAGTGTTTCAAGAGATGCCTGTACATACCTGTTCTACAATAAAAAACTGTGTTAGAAACATTCATTTCATTTCTTATCTTATCCGTACGTGAATCATTAGATAGGATATTAACTCGCAATGGTTATACGTAAGGACGTGCCTATTGCTTTTTTCACAAATCATTAAATAGGCTACTTACAAAACATAACAAGAGAGAATGTGGTTACGTCATTCTGAGTAACAAAAGAGTCTGGAGGTTCATATGAACACCGCCAGACACGCCTAATACAGATTTAGGCAAGGCCCGGGGCAGAGCTAAGGCTGGGCCAGGGCAGGGGACAGGGCAGGGCCAGGGCAGGGCCCATACCCTACCTAACCACAGTTTGGGCGAAGCCTGTACCTCACATCATTCCTCCACCCTTGCCCCGCAGGTTCACATTTATTAGATAAGCTATGGCCGACCTCCGGATCATTCCCCTCCTCCTCCTCCTCCTCCTCCTCCTCAACCTCACCCAAAAACGATGGCATGGGCCAACGAACCAAAATCCCTATTTTTTATTTTTAAAAATACTCGTAAGCTGTTATGCACGTAAAAAAATTACAAAAAATTTCGTGTTCCCAAATATTACTACTTCTACTTGAGGATATATCCCGAAGGTTAAGGACAAAATGTCAAAGTCATGAGGTCAAGGTCACGGGCCACACCTGCCCTACTCTACTAGTACCATTCCCTCAATTCTGGCACCGTATTGTAGCGGTATGTGTCACTACATATTTCTTTTACCATTTTAGGCCACTTGTTTATGTTTAACTGGTTTTTTGGGTAGTCAAATTTGTAGTAACCTTCACGTGCCTGTCGAAAATTGAACTAACATAGCGAACTTTCATACCGTTCTTTATGTACTGTCAGATGCGTTGTCAAAATTTACACTATACCAAGCACCCTACAGTACACACACACACACAGAGTGAAAACTGATTTGCTGTTCATCTGTTTATCGGCGCTGTAAGGACTCCATCTCGAGGGTGCGTACCGTACTTTCCGCCCCAATTTGGCGCTATACGACTGTCTCTCAAGGTCGTATCAGTTGACGGAATTGAGCGTTGTTTAGATACAACGTTCACTGTAGCTGCTGTTAACGTTTGTATCTAAGTCAAGCTGAATATTGCACGTACGTGTTAATGAGGTGTATCACACTGAAAGTACACAGTGTTGTTCCCAATATTTACACTTCTGTAACTGATGCATGGTAAAGCTGCAAAGAAGGGAAGTTGAATAAACGTGTCTTCGTTCATGTGTGTGTGTGGGGGGAAGGAGAATTCTAATAGTTTTCTAATTTATACCAAAATAATAAATTATTTACTTCGCCTAGGTTAGGCTTCGTCTGTTTTATGACATCATAAGTCTTACATGTACGAGGTCTGTAAATAAAGTAATGAGACTGATTCAATATAGCTCTCTACTTACTTTTAAACTACAAATTGAGTTTGTCCCCTTCAAAACAGTTCCCTTGGAAGGCTACACACCTCCGGAGACGTTGTTCCCACTCTTCGTAGCAACGCTGGTAGTCGCTAACCGG
>Ga0268261_10001017_pt1 | contig 18913 bp, 24 predicted proteins | sample TergutNc150P1_FD_190353 | JGI IMG/M metagenome (GOLD analysis project Ga0268261, IMG submission 190353) | Nasutitermes corniger P1 segment gut microbial community from laboratory colony in Florida, USA - Nc150 P1 (SPAdes) (version 2) | ecosystem: Host-associated > Arthropoda: Insects >...
GCAAGAAATAGACCCAGGGCACACCAAGAATACAAACACCTAGCGTAAAGAAACAGTAACACACTAAATATAAGAACTCCATATAGATCAAAACAAAATGAAGAAAGTACAAATAATTAATTTGAAGCAATATTCACAGACACAGTCAAGGACAGGTGTCCGCAAACAAACACACAAAAATATAAAAACAGCAACATAATCAATTTCCTCAGCAAAATTGTTTTAATTTGAAAACAATCTATATCAACTAGAAATTTGAGTTTCCATGGGATCCCCTATCTCTAATACAACAGCTGAAATTTTCCTGCAACACATAGATAAAGCACACCTGAAACAAATACTTGACATTAAAAGCATTATATTCTATACAAGGTATGTAGATTATATTCTTATGATATATGACACACAATGCATAAACTCCAATGCCATCCACGAATACATAAACCAGATACACCCAAACCTTCAACTTAATCACACACATGAAAGCAATAATTGCATAAATTTCCTTGACCTCCTAATAATACGAACCCCCAGCCTGGAAATAGATATATACCGGAAAACCACAACCACCGATACAACTATCAACTACCTATCCAACCATCCCACTGAACACAAAATCGCAGCTTACCGATACCATATCAACAGAATGCAATCACTACCACTAACAATAGAAAGACAGCAAACGGAATGGAACATAAGAAATACCATGGCACAAAACAATAACTTCCCAAAGAATCTCATAAAAATCTGAAAGTACAAATGAAACAACAAAAAGTCCACCAACCACAGGATAAAGACGAAAACAAAAAAGGGCAACCTTCACATACTACAGTCCAAAAATTAGAAACTCACGAAACTCTTCAAACATATAAACCTAAACATTGCATTCAAAAACACGAACACAATACAGCAATATACAAAACCAAAGACCCTCAATAAAAATCAGGGCTACAACATGAGCGGAATTTACAAACTCACTTGTAATAGTGTTAAATGTCATACATAGGACAAACTAGCAGAAATCTAAATCAGGTACCGGAAACGTATACGTTACATCTGGAACAATGACCCCAAGCTGCCTACGCACAGCATGTACTACAAAATTTACACGAATATGGATCTATTACAGACACTATGTCCCTACTCAACCCCATCCATAAGACATCAATTTCAATCCCTATGAACAACTATTTATTCGAACGTTTCATCACAATGAAATCTCAACACTGAAAAAGGCACATATGAACAAAACCCATTATTTCAGTTGGCCATAGACACCATGCCTACGTCAGGAACCACACAAAAAAACAGATCAACACGCCATCCACACACTCAAATCATTTCCAAATGTTTCACGTTAGCAACAGACAACAGTAGTAGTAGTAGTAGTAGTAGTAGTAGTAGTCCGTCAAGTCTGCTTAGACTCCTGGTGATCCTACGGAGGATTTTCTAGGCAAGTTTAGCTTACAGTAGTGGTTTGCCATTGCCTTCTCCTGAATTCACTTCACATTTGTGCATACTCTACTCCGAGCCTTTTCTTCCACCAGCGTACGCCGTTTTATCTATCTTGAACTGCTTCTCCCAGGTCTTCCAATCGTAGGCCGGTTGCTTTCTTGATGCTGTCAAGCCATTGCATCCGTGGTTTTCCCTGCTTCCTATGTCCTTCAACTTGTCCAAGCATAATGTCCCGTTCCAGTGATCTTTTTGCTCTCATGACGTGACCAAAATAACGTAACTTTAATCGGATTGTCGCTTCTAGTGATCTTTTGGATTTCACGTCTTCCAAAACTGAAAGATTTGTTCTCTTCTCTGTACAGGGAAATCGTGAAACTCTTCTCCACGTCCATAGCTCAAAAGAATTTATTATTTTCCTTTCCTTTTTCCGCACTGTCCAGCTCTCGCTTCCGTATGTCACTGTCGGAAAATTATGATTTCTGCTATTTTAATTTTGGTAGCTTTCTTAACATCCCGATTCTTCATAATTTTTTCTATTTTTGTCATTGCCATTCTTCCAATTGAAAGTCTTCTATTGATTTCTTTGTTATCATATCCAACTCTAGTAAATATGGAGCCTAGGAAAGTGTGGTAGTTTGTTATCTTGATTTCTGTTTCTTCCAATATGAATTCATTTAGTGTTCCTGTTGTTATTTTCTTGGTCTTCTTAAGCTCCAGCGACAGTCCGGCTTTCTCGCTCTTTTTTAGCTATTTTAAATAGTTTCTCCATGTCTTCTTTCTCTTCGGCTAATATTGTGGTGTCGTCCGCATATCGCAAATTGTTTATCGTTCTTTCTTCTATTTTTTATTCCTGTGTGGGATACTATGGGATTGTAAAAGTGAAAGCCACAGTACCATATATACATATAATTTATTTATGTCTTACCGTTGTCGTTCAGTCAGGTTGACAGTTGTATAATAGTCGTGAGTGCGGCGTGTTGGCCTGGCCTTGTTGCGTGTGGCTCGTTGCATGCGGCGGCCTGATTACGAGGATGCGAAGGGCGTCTGCGCGGGGCACAGTCCAGGCGATGATTGCACGTTCCGGGAACAGTGGCAGTCGGCCTGATATGTGCGGCCGATACGATCCTGTCATTGCGGCATGCTCCAGCTCGCTCGTTAGGTCTCGTGTTTATTTTCGGCGTTAAGCGACGTTACCTTCTCATTGTATCGGAGCGGCGAGTCTTTCTTGAAGTGTCAGGCAGTTTACTCCCTTCGACTGACGAATTGGGATCAAGCCAAGCGATTACTCCTAATTGAGGTGTCGTGATGTAAAGTGATTTTCCTCAGTTGTAAGGTAAATGCCAGGGTATACGATGTAAAGTCGGTGCACAGCCCGCACTACCCTCCCCAAGCGCGACGGCTTCACCTAAGCGCCTGACAATGTCGCTTTTGCGACGGAGCCAGTCTGGGCTCAAAACCCAGACAGCCAACCAACCAAAGTTTATCCCTCCCATAATTAGTTTACGCCACATAGTCACTAGTCTTTGGAAAAACCAGTCAAGGCCCTCAGCCTGACTTCAAAATCGTTAGCGTTAGCGTATTCCCTTGTTACAATTTAGTTGTCTGTCATAGAGCCCAGCGATGCGATCAAACGCAGGAATGCCTAACAGACAGGGGGACGTCGACTTGCGCTTCGCGCAAGTCTCCGCCCCAGTTAAAACTTTGGCTTGGCTTGGCTTGGTTGGCCGTGATGTAAAACGGTACTCCGTTTGGAGTCCTGAACAGGGACTGGAGCTACCGAGGGAGAGAGAGATAGGAGAGCGAGAGTTGCTGTGCTGCGTAAAGGAGAAATAGCTACGGTCTGGTTAGGTGCATGGATCGGAGACTAGAAGAAGGGAAGCTGTAATGAACGGTGGCAGACTGAACAGAAGAGGAAACAGTGCCGCTATGTGGGTGTCCCCACATCACCCCCTTGCGGAGAAGGGGGCTTAGGTGATAAGACTAGCCGGGAAGCGTACAGTGCGCCCGGAGCGTGTAGTCTTTAGAGGCTCACTCCGTGTTTTCTCTGGTTTAGCTGGAGCGATGTTGGACTGGGCTGGCGGTCTACAGGGCTCTTCTGGCGGTCTGCCGGTGTCGTGTTGAGTCCCTTCCAGGAGGTAGGCGGGCTTGACTCGATCAGCTGATACAGTGACCTGCCTGCCCTGCACGACAATTTTAAGTGTTTTGTCGTTGCGGAATATTACATTGTGCGGGCCACTATATAGCGTTTCCAAGGCGCGGCCTGTGGCGTCCTGTCCCAGGAAGACGTGGGTCGAATCTCGGAGGTCCTTGTGGACGAATGTGGCCGGCGACGAGTGGCGTTCTACCGGAGTTGGTCGCAGGTGGTCCATATGGCCGCGGAGCTGCTGTATGAAGCCAGATGCCTCGACCTTCGGGGAGCTGGTACCAGGAGCTCACCAGAGACACGCGGGGGCTCGCCATAGACGAGCTCTGCTGCGGATGACTTTAGGTGTTCCTTGTAGGCGGTGCGTAGGCCGAGGTGGACTAGTGGCAGGGCCTCGGTCCACTTCTCGTCTGTGTAGCACATGATGGCGGCCTTCAGTGTGCAATGCAGCCTTTCCACGAGGCCGTTGGCGGCGGGGTGGTGGGTGTTGTCATAATGAGGTGTACACCACACAGCTTCGCCAGGCCGTAGAAAAGTTGCGACTCGAACTGGCGTCCCTGGTCGGTGGTGATTGTGGGAAGCCAAAACGTGATTTCCAGCCCGAGAGCAGGGCACGTGACACCGTCTCTGCTGTAATGTCGGGAATTGGGAAGGCTTCTGACCAGCGCGTGAAAGGGTCCACCGCCGTGAGGCAGTATTGAAATCCTGCCGAGGACGGTAGCGGACAAACAAGGTCGATGTGAACGTGAAGGAAGCAGGCACGAGGGAGGGTGAAGTTGCCAACTGGAGTGATTGTGTCGGGAAAGTTTCGAGCGCTGGCAGGGTTGACAAGCTCGGGCCCAAGTGCGGCAGTCTTCTGAATGGCTGGCCACACGAAGCGTTTGGAGACGATCTTAGCCGTTGCCTCAATACCGGGGTGGCTGAGGGAGTGCAGCGAGTTGAAAATCTGACGGCGGAGGGGAGGCGGTACGTATGGGCGTGGTTTACCAGAAGAAGTGTCGCAGTACAGCTCGACTGAGGTCCCAGGGATGAGGATTTTTTCAAACTGTAGTGCTGTGGTACTCACCGAGTGTGTCCGCAGTTCCTCATCGTCTACATGGGCTGCTGCAAGCGCGTCGTGACTTACTTGAGTGGTGTTTAACCTCAACCCGGGAAAGTGTGTCTGCGACGATGTGCTGGTCGGAAATATGGCGGATGTCTGTGGTGAACTGCGAGATGAAGTCCAGGTGGTTGAACTGGCGCGGTGAGCACTTGTCCCTCTTCTGGTGGAAATCGAATGTGAGTGGTTTGTGGACCGTAAGGATGGTGAAGTGCCGGGCCTCCAGCATGTGCCGAAAGTACCTCAGAGCCTCATAAATATGCAAGAATTCCCTGTCGTATGCGCTGTACTTTTGTTGGACCGGGCTCAGCTTCCTGGAGAAGAATGCGAGGGGCTGCCAGACGTTTACACCCGCTGTTGGAGGACGGCACCCATGGCGGTGGTTGACGCGTCCGTGACCAGTGCGAGTGGAGCGGTTGGATCCGGGTTGGCCAGGAGAGCAGCTTGAGATAGGCTCGCTTTGCACTCGAAGGCTAAGACAAGTGCGTCGGTTCAGGTAACTGGATGGGCGTCCTTGAATTTGGGGCCGGAAAAGACGTCGTGGAGAGGGGCTTGACTGGAGGCTAAGTGTGGAAGGAAACACCGGTAGAAATTTAGCATTTCCAAGAAACGCCGGAGTTGGCTGACGGCCTTGGGAGGGGGACAGACTTGAAAGTCTGCAACACGTTCCTGGAAGGGCTGGGAACCATGGGCGAGATTCTGTTCCGAGGAAAGATATTTCGGGGACACGGAAAACGCACTTGGAAGGGTTCAAAAGAATTCCGTAATTTTGGAGTTGGGTGGAGGATGAGGTGGTGTTGGTCGTGCTCTTGGGGGGATCGGCTAAAGACAAGGATGTCGTCTATATATGCAAAACAGAATTCCAAGTCTTTGTGAATCTCGTCCATGAAACGTTGGAAGGCTTGGGCGGCGTTTCTCAGACTAAAGGACACATAGGAAAATTCGAAAAGTCCGAAAGGAATGGTGATTGCTGTCTTTTGGATGTCGTCGGGGTGGACGGGAATTTGGTGGTACCCCCTTACAAGGTCAATTTTGGAGGTGTCCAACCGGAAAGGCGGTGAGTGTAGTCCTGTATGTGTGAGACTGGGTACCTCTTAGCGATGGTGGAAGCGTTGAGAGCTCGGTAATCTCCACAGGGTTTCCAAACGCTGCCCTTCTTGAGCACTAGATGGAGGGCGGACGACCATGGGCCCTTGACGCGTCTGGCTGTAGCTTCCTTCAGCATGGCGTCGAAATCGGCCTTGGCCACGGCCAATTTATCTTGGGCAAAGCGGCGTTTGCGGCAAGCTAGAGGCGGGCTGGGTGTTGTCCGGATGTGGTGTGTAGTGTTGTGCCGCACCTCGCGATGGCTCCCTGTTGGTTTCGTCAGCCACTGGAATTCCAGCAAGAGTTTGTCTTGGGGCGTGCCTCCTGCGATGACTTTCATAGTGGGACAGCTGGTGGCGCGATGAGGCCCGGTGTGGACAGCGATGTGACCCAATCGAGCAGACGGTTGTTCCTGCAGTCGACGAGGAGTCCATAATACGTGAACAGGTCCACACCTATGATGGGCAACTCCACGTCCGCAATCACAACGCCATGCGAAGTGCGGCGCAGCACCAAGTTCAGGCACCGTGAGGTCCATCCGTATGTGGGGTTGGTGTTCCCATTGGCAGCGTACAGGGGTTAATCTGTGCGATCCCTGTGCGCGGCAAGAGCTTACGTGGGAAAACGCAGAGGTCGGATACCGTGTCCACTAGGAACCGCATCTTTGTGATGCAGTCCGAAATGAAGAGGCGGCCGGAGCTGGTGGTGCAGACGTTAGCCGCTGTCAGAGCCCGCTGGTGACGTTTTTCTGCTTGCGGGAGTCTGTCTTGGCGGTAGTTTCTCTGCTGGCGGGAGCACGGTGGGGTGCAGTTTCGGGGTTCATCCCCGAATTTCCAGTGGTTCTAGCAGGTGTCGTGGGGCGTCGGAGGGTATTTGGATTGCTGTGGCGGCAGTCTCTGGGTTGCGAGCGGTGGCGGCCTCTGAACTGCGAGCAGCTGTCGTGTTGTGATGCCCGCATTGAGGCAACCAGGCGCGTGAGCTCCGCAATACCTTCTAGTAGACCGTCTGTAATATCGGGCGTCGAACGGGAGACGCTCGCTGTGGTAGGCAGTGACCTCGCAAATTCGGCCCGCGAGTTGGGAGACTGAGTCCAGACTGTCCTCAGCCTGGCCGGCAAAAATGGCTTTCACGTGTGGTGGAAGACGGCCGGCCGAGATGATGAGGAGGAAATCGTCTGGGACGTCTGGTGCTAGGCCTTCGAGAAGCCGGAGGAACTGCGATGGCTTCCGGTCGGCCATGTCCTCATGGAAGAGGAGCTGTCTCACGCGCTTTTCGCGTATGTTGGACAACCGGCGCGCCAGCTCCGCCTTAAGCAGGTCGTAGGGCTCGTGTTTCGGTACTGAGGTTATGATGTCCTCTACCTCGGCCGCATGCTGCTTGTTGAGTTGAGTCACCGCGTAATTTAAATTTGTTCGATGGAGTGTGTTGTCAGAAAACTCGTAATGTGCCTCCGCTTGCGCAAACCAGACAGGTGGTATGTAGGGCCACAAGGGCGGCAAGCACAAAAAGACTCTTTACACCGCTGAGCTGGAAATATCGTCAGATGTGTCCGTCATGTTACCACGTGTCGTGTAACTCATCGAGGGTCACCAATATATATGGGATACTATAGCATTGTAGCCTGAAAGCCACAGTACCACAAATCTATAATATTTATTTGTAGCCGTACAGTCAGGTTCACAATTGTATAACAGTCGTGAGTGCGGCGTGTTGGCCTGGCTTCGTTGCGTGGGGCTCGTTGCCTGCAGCGGCCTAAGTGCGAGGATGCGCAGTGCCTCTGCGCACGGTATAACCCAGGCGACGTTCCCGGAGCAGTGGCAGTCTTCCTGAGATGTGCGGCCGATACGGTTCTGGCAGTGCGACAAACTCCAGCTCGCTCGTTAGCTGTCGTGTTGATTTTCGGCGTCAAGCGACGTTATACCCTTTTCGGTGTATCGGTACCGGCCGGTCTTTCTTGATGTATCCAAGACAGTTTACTCCCTTCGAATGATGATTTGGGGTCCAAGTCAAGCGAAAGTGATAACTCGGGGAGGAGACTTGAGCTTCGCGCAAATAGACGTCCCCATGTCTGTTACCCATTGCTGCGTTTGACCGCATCGCTGGGCACCATTACACTCACCTTAACTCTAACAAGCGAATAGGCTAACGCTAACGATTTTGAAGCCAGGCTGAGGGCCTTGACTATTTTGGCAAAAGATTAGTGCCTATGTGTGGTAAGTTAATTATGGGAGGGATAAAATTTGGTTGGTTGGCTGTGTCGGTTCCGAGCCCAGACCGGCTCCGTCGGTAAAGCCACCTTTTTCAGGCGCTTAAGTGTAGCCGCCTCCCCTGGGGAGGGCAGTGTGGCCATGCCACAACTTGACAACGTATACCGTGGCATTTCCCGTAAAACTGAGGAAAATCACGGAAAACGTTAGTGTAGCCGAAAAGCGCTCTGCTGATCAGCGCCGAACGGGATTCGTTTGGTCGACTTGGCCATCGCGGACGATGGCCTCGAATGGCCTGCTGGCTCCTGCCGCCCTTGGCTCACGCCTCAGGCGAAGGGGCATCCTTCGGTCATCGTAAATATCTGCCGAGTTGTCGTACAAGGGCGTCCTTCAGGTCAGCTAGCGTTGTATAGAAGCCCGCAGACAGGGCTCTGATGTGGTCGGCAAACAGGGGAACACACAGGTCCTCGTGTATCTGCCTGTTACATACGTACCACGGGGCACCAGTAGCAAGTCAAAGACACTAGGATTGCAACACCTGTAGCCTCCGGACATGAGAGCGGGCAGCGGTCCTCCAAGCGGGGCACGCATAATCCATCATGGGTCCGATGAGCTGATTATATAGCAGGATTCCGTTCCTGACGGAGAGATCCCTCTTCAGTTTCAGAAGGGTACCCATAATACCCATCGTTTGAGCAGTCCTCTTCCTTACCTGATCGATGTGAGGCGACCAGGTGAGTCGTGTATCGAGGGTTACCCCAAGATAACGAGTTCTGTCGACCCATTTGATTGGTTACCCGAAGAATGTTACTGGTCGGGGTTCAATGAAGCGCTGTCCGGCACGCGAGAAGATGATTCCGGTACTCTTTCATACATTAATGCCGTTTCTCCATTCACTCAACCATCGTTAAAGGTCTTTGAGATAAGACTTCAGGTAGCTGACGAGCAGCGTCGGATTGCGGGACGTGGATATGATGGCCGTTTCGTCCGGGTAGAGAGCTAACTCGACGTGTTGCGAGGGTGAATGCATGTCGTTAAAATACAGACTAAAGAGGACAGGGGAGATAATCCACTCTGAGCTACACCAGCCCACATGCCCCGACGAGATGACGTGGTTGTCTGGAAGAAAGCTTTCAACGTCCAACCCCGGAGGTACAATGAGATTGTGTGGACTATGTAGGACGGGGATTTGAGGAGTGTTAGCTTATAAAGGAGGCCATCGATGCAGACCGTATGGAAGGCTTTGACCACGTCTGGGAAAACTGCGCCTGTTAGCCATTATTTCACCGAAGTTCCTGTTTATTCTTTCAACGAGGCGGTTCAACTGCAAGGACGTGAAATGCCTGGGTCTGAACCCAAACCGCTCCTCGCGCATCAGTCCGCGATCGATTACTGCATGTAAGATCCTAACTAATAGGATCTATTCAAACCGCTTAGCAGTCGTGTCCAAGAGAATAATTGGTCGATAGGATGATAGTAGTGCCGGATCGTTCCCCGGTTTAAGGATAGAGGTCAACCGAGGGCGCTTCCACAAGGAAGGTAAGTAATGGGTGAGAATTGCGTTGAAGATCTGGACCAGGATGGACACCGCTCGCTGGGGAAGATGCTTCAAAGCAATGTTTGATAGACCGTTTAGGCCAGGAGACTTACAGAACTTGAGACCCCAGATGGCTTCGTGAACTTCGTCAGGGTTGGTTAACTTGGGTTCGCTGGCAGGTGTCTGAAAGTAAGACCTCCGTGCTACGTCAAAAAACTCAATAACGGTTGGACCAAAGGATCGGCCACCGTCTGAAACTGTTGTATCCAAAGTGTCAGCAATGGTTTCGGCTTTCTCAGATTTTGAGACAGCGATTCCCCCCGGGGTGACCAGGGTGGAGTCGGACTTGGAACTCTTATCACCTGCTTGGTCATCCTCTACAGCGACTGGTCTTCGGGATCTAGGGATTCGAGTGTGGCACTCCACTAGTCTTTCCTCCATTCGTTGACCCGGTGGGTCACTGAATTCTGCAGCCGGAAGACCTCGGCTCCCAGAGGAGGTTCCCTGGTTACCTGCGACTGTCTGCGCAGCCGGTTCTTCAGGCGTATTTCATCCTTAATGCCAGCCGTTATCGGAGGCAGTGGGTCGGCACGCGGGCGACGTTTGGGAGTAAATGTTGCCAGAGCTTACAGGACGACGCCTGACAAGTTTTCAACAAACGTGTCGATTGACATCCCGTCGTGTAATTCCGGATCCAACGGAATTTGACCTTTCAAGTGATTTTGGAATTTGGCCCTGTCAGTGCGACTGAAATCAGGGCGATTCGGTGGTTGCTGGAAGGAAGAGCGACAAGTAGTTTCATTGAATACCGGGAGGTGGTTTGAGCTTAGCGCAGAGCACGAAATCAGGTACATCGGGTATGTGAGTTTCTTTGTTATCACGACAACGGCAGTATCTAATGGGTTGTATTGGGTTAGTGGTTGTGGTACCCGGTCCAAAAATCAAACAGGAGTTCCCGTCGGCATAATCACGCAGGACTTTTCCGGTCTTGTGCTCGGCCGCGAGTTCCAATCTACGTGTTTGGCGTTGAGGTCGCCGGCCATCAAGACTGGAATTCCCCCGCCGAAAGAGGCGAACAGGTCCGCTACGATCAGTGGGCGGGAAGGGTAGAGGTAAGCCGCAAGGTTTTTCACCGGCCATTGTGACCTGGATGGCAGTAGTCTCCAGGTGGGTCAGGCCCAGAATGGGCACTGAGTGGTGGACAACGCCACCGTAGACCAGGAACGCTGTACCGTCCCCTGCTGCCGGTCTATCCGTGCGGTGGCAGACATACTTGGTTAGCCGGATGTCTTGACTATGGTTGAGGAATGTCTCACTTAAGATACAAATATCAACACCGTGCTGGTTGAGAAAATGCTGCAGTTCAAGCTTCCTGCTGCGCACTCCGTCCCCTTTCCAGCAGGAGAGGCGCAAGGGTTTAGTTCACTCCGTAATTGTTGGGTGTGATGCCATATTCGGCCACAGAGGGGAATGACGGTCTTCAGGGCAGCCCGAGGGCGGGCTGCCCGTTGTGGGGAGAATAAAAATGGATGTGAAAAGCCGACGAGTCAGCTCGACACACACATGGAAAGGAATGTGATCGAAGAGATCAGAAATTTCCTCGAGTGGGGAGGTGGAACTTTGGTTAGGGACCACCAGGTTGGATTTGTGGGTTTAGCGGCCGCGGTTTTGACACACGCAGTTGCTTTCTTCGTAGACTACCCAACAATCGCCTTCGGGGCTGCAGTGCTTTGGGGCTTAGACTTCTGAGACCTGGCCATCTTCCTGGTGGCTGTCACTTTAAGTTGCTCCGAAACATCCGTGACATGCTGGGAAGGGGGATTTGGAGTAGGTGATGATGCGGTAGTGGCCTCGAAAAAATGCCCCCATCGGACGACGTGATTTGACCCCACGCAAAGGTCCAGCTTCTCGGTACAGGGCCTGTCCCGCTGGGCTATCGGAGCGGCAGGGTGGCCTCTGGCGGCTCTATTCCGGCCACCATCGGGCGCCTACATTGCAAGAGCGGCTTTCGCTTCCATCCACTTCACACAGTCCCGGTAGTTCGCCGTGTGGTTTCCCTCGCAACCACAGCACTGGGGCTGTTCTCGCGGTGTAGTGTAACCACCGGAGAGGTGGGAGCCCCCACACGCGACGAATCTGGGTGCGTAACTGCAGTTTCGCTGCATGCGTCTAAACGCTAGCAGCATTTGCATTACAATGGGCTCTTCAGGGCTACGTTCAATTCCTTCAAAACTCTCAAGCCGCAGTTTCGTGAGACGTACTTTCGACACCTCGGGAGCTCGCGTCACGGCTGCGAGGGCGGTCCTTGATGGGGTCCTGGTCACGATGCCGAAACGCAGCTGTGTGACTCCCTGGACACGAAACTTCAGGGATTCCAGCTCCTCCCAGACGACGCTCTCAGACAAACCCTAACCAGGTTCTTCACCTGAAGACGCACACAGCGGTCCTGCGGGAGAGTGAAGGTGTGGAAACCACCCTCTCTCTCATCGAGGGAACGCAGTGCGCTGACAGCGGCTCGGAACACGTCTGCTGTTGATGGGACGACCATTAAATCCTCGCCCTTTAGTTGGGCCGTCAGAACGCCAGGGCAGAATGCCCGCAACCAGGCCAGGAAGGTACGGGTGTAGCGAAAACCAGAAATATAAATGTGCGTCTTTTTAGGAAGCTGTCCTGCCGGCAGGCAGGTGTTGGTAACCATGGCGTTGAGAGTTGTGCCAACTGCCATGTTGCTCAGAGGCCCAGACATGTCCATAGACATGCACATATTGGCTGTCTCGAACGAGACAGCGCGTTCGGATATGTCCGTATCCATGGATGTGGTCTTGAGCGACCCACTTGACTGACTTGGGGCGACGAGACCGGCCAATGGAGCCGCGTACGTCTCCCTACCTTCGGGGGGACCGAGTTTCCGGCTGTCTAATGCAACTTGTTTCCCTGTGAAAGAAGTAAACAGGGCAGATACGCGGATCCAACGCCAGGTGCTGGGCGCCTATTGGCGGTCTCATTTGAGTCGCCCGAGATTACCAACTTTAGACTTTGCGCTTGCCCACGTTCACGTTTTGGAGGACGCTGGGAAGCTTTAGGCCTACGACTGAGCGTGGTGCCGCGGCTCCCGACGGACACCACTGCCATCTTCTACTCCTTACGCGTCAAGAGTCCTCAGTTCCTTTGGAAAGTTCGAGGAAGTATGCAGCTTAGAAATAGCCTTCATAAGGGCTAGCTCTTCCTGCCTCAGCAAGGTCCTTGGGCACAGAACCTATAAGAAACAAAATTACCTGCCATCCGCCTGTAGTAGCTTCTAGATGGTGATCTCGAAAACTACTACCTGCTCCCCGTTGACTTAACGCAGACACTTTCTGACTTGGGACACTCCACTCAACAGCTACTGCCCTCATCAAGCGCCGGCCTTTAACTCCCAATGATTTGGGATCAATTCAAGCCAAGCCATAGTGTTAACTGGGGTGGAGACTTACGCGAACCGTAAGTCGAATTCACCCTGTCTGTTAGCAATTTCTGTCTGTCCGCATCGCTGGGCTCTATGACAGACACCTGAATTCTAAGAGGGGAATATGCTAACGCTAAAGATTTTGAAGTCAGACTAAGGGCTTTGATTCTTTTAGCAAAAGACTAGTGCATATGTGGCGTAAATTAATTATGGAAGTTTTAAATTTTGTTTGTTTGGCTGTCTGGGTTCGGAGCCCAGACTTCCTCCGTCGCAAAAGCGGCTTTAGTCAGGTACTTAGGTGAAGCTGCGGCGCCTGGGGAGGATGATTTGGTGTCAAGCCAAGCCAAGCCAAAGTGTTAACTGTGGGCGGATGCTTGCGCGAAGCGCACGTTGACGTCCTCCTGTCTATTAGCCATTCCTTCGTTTGACCGCATCGCTGGGCCTTAACTCTAACAAGAGAATATGCTAACGCTAATGATTTTGAATTCAGTCTCAGGGGCTTGACTGCTTTGGCCAAAGACTAGTACCTATGTGACGTACCCTAATTATGGGAGGGATAAAGTTTGGTTGGTCGGCTGTCTGGGTTCCCAGACTGGCTCCGTCGGAAAAGCGAATTTCGTTAGGAGCTTACGTGAAGCCGCCGCTCCTGGGGAGGGGAGTGTGGGCACGGCCCCGACTTTACATTGTAAACCTTGGCGTTTGCCTTACAACTATTGAAAATAACGGAAAACCTTAGTCAGTGTAACCAAAAAGCCCTCGGCTAATCGGAGATGAACGCGATTTGTTTGGTCGAATTGGCCATCGCCGGCGATGGCCTCTACTGTTCTGGTGGTTCCTGCCGCCCTTGGCCCAGGCCTCAGGCGACGGGGTCATCCTTCGGTCAGTGTAAGTATCTGCCGAGTTGCCGTACAAGGGGTTTCTCCACGTCAGCTAATTTTGAGTCCAAGTTCGCAGGCAGGGCTGTGATGTCGGTAAACAGCGGAACAACCAGGTTCTCGTGTATATGCCAGTTACGTACGTACCACGCGGCACCAGTAACAAGGCGGGAACACTTGGATCGCAACACCTGTAGCCTCCGGACATGGGAGAAGGCAGCGGACCTTCAAGCGTGGCACGCATAATCCATCATGGGACGGATGACTTGCTTATATAGCAGGACTCCGTTCCTGGCGGAAAGATCACTCTTCCTATTCAGGAGGGTATGCATCATACCCATTCTTTGGGCAGTCCACTTCCTCACCTGATCGATCCAGGTAGCTGACGAGCAGAGTCCGCTTGCGGGACGTGGCTATGATGGTCGTGTCGTCCGCGTAGAGAGCTAACTGGACGTGGTGCGAGGTTAAAAGCATGTCTTTGACATACAGACTGAAGAGTACAGGGTAAATCCATCCACCCTGGGGTATAGAAGCCCGCATGCCGCGACGAGATGACGTGGCTGTCTGGAAGGACGCTTCGAACGTCCGACCCCGGAGGTACGATGAGATTTTGTGGACTGTGTAAGACGGGAAATTTAGGAGAGTTAGCTTGTGAAGAAGGCCATCGATCCAGACGGTAGCGAAGGCTTTGGCCACGTCGAGGAAAACTGCGCCTATTAGCCTCTTTTCTCCGAAGTTCCTGCTTATTGTTTCAACGAGGCTGGCCAATTGCAAGGACGTGCTATGCCTGTCTCTGGAACCAAACTCCTAATAGGATCTTTTCAAATAGCTTACCAATCGTGTCCAAGAGACTAGTTTGTCGATAGAATGATGGTAGTGCCGGATCGTTCCTCGGTTTAAGGATAGAAATCACCCGAGCATGCTCCCACAAGGAAGAGGAGTGATGGGTGAGGAGAATTGCGTTGAAGATCTAGACGAGGATGGGTACCACTCGCTGGGGAAGATGCTTCAAGGCTCTGTTCATGTTACCGTTTGGGCCAGGCGCCTTACCGAACTTGATACTCCTGACGGCTTCGTGAACCTCGTCAGGGTTGGTTAACTTGGGTTCGATGGCAGGCGTCTGAAAGTAAGACCTCAGTGCCACGTCAACCATCTCAATAACTGCCGGGACCGAAGGATCATCCACCGTCTGAAACTGAGTCTTCAAAGTGTCAGCAAAGACTTCGACTTTCTCAGGGCCTCAGAGAGCGATTCCCACCGGGGTGACTAGGGTGGAGACGGAGTAGGAACTCTCATCACCCGCTTGGTCATCTTCAACAGCGACTGGTTTTCGGGATCGAGGGATACGAGTGTGGCACTCCACTGGTTGCTTTTCCACTCGCTGAGCCGGCGGGTCACCGACTTCGATGATTTGGTGTTCGGAACTGTCCTCTTATTCAGATTTCTGATTTTCAGTCTGCTCTGCTATTGGTTTGTTGGTAGATTTTGTCGGCGTGGCTAATCGAGCCATTACTTCTGGTTGATGTTCCGTGATGTAAAACTGTGCCTGTTTTGAAGCCGGGAACAGGGGCTGGAGTTGCCGAGGGAGAGAGTTCGGGGAGAGAGTGTTGCTCTGCTGCGTAGCGGAGAAATTGCTACGGTCTGTTTAGGTGAGTGGATCGGAATCTAGAGGAAGGTGAGCTGTGATGAAGGGTGGCAGACTGAACAGAGGAGAAAACTGTGATGCTATGTGGGTGTCCCCACATCTATGTTGACTTCGAATCCCACCTTTCTCACTATATATTTACTGTACATATTGAATAAGTAGGGGGACAGGATTCACCCTTTTCTCTCTTCAAACCACTCTGTCTCGCCATATTCCGTTCTTACTGCGACTTCTTGATTTGCATACAGGCTTCTTATAAGGGCTATAACGTGTTCTGTCACTCCCATGTTCCTTAATGTGTTCCACAGTCGACTATGATCCACGCAGTCGAAGGCTTTGCTGTAGTCTATGTAGCACATAAATATTGTTTTACCATATTCTCTTGTTCTTTCTAGGATCCATCTTATGTTTACGATCCGATTTCTTGTTTTTCTGCCTTTTCTAAATCCTGCTTTTTCTTCTGGTATTTCTCTTTCAATGTATGTTGCCAGCCTGGCTTGAATTATTCTTAGTGGGATTTTACTTGCATGAGGGATTAATGCAATGGTTGTGTAGTTGGAACAAAGTCTCATGTCTCCCTTTTCCGGCAGAGGTAAAAATATAGATCTCCTCCACTCTTGGGGCCACAAAGTGCTCTCCCAGATCTGTTGACATAGTGCTGTTAAACCTGTCATCCCTGCCTCGCCTGCTGCTTTTATTAGTTCTATTGGCAACTCATCTGCGCGGGTCGCTTTATTTCCAGTTAATTCTCACAGAGCTGTCCTCACTTCGCATTTCATCACCATTGGTTCCTGTGTATAGGCTTGGTCCTGGAAGTACATAGATGTGTTTTGTTCCTTCTTGTAGAGATTCTCTGTGTATTCCTTCGATCTACTAATTACTTTTTCCTTTTCTATATAGTCTATCCCTGTTCTACTTTTTAGCTTACCTGTATTTATTTTTGGTTTTCACATATTTCTCTTATCTGCTTATGTAATTCCTTGGTTTTTCCTTTTTTACTGTGCTCATCCAGCTCTATACATTTTTCCCTTAGAGAGTTTTCCTTTTCCTTCCTAATTATTTTTTTTAATTCTCCATTTAGTTATTTTGCTTCTTCTGAATTTCCTGCCATTTTTATATTTCACCTGTCTTCCACGACCTTCAACGTGTCTTTGGACATCCAACTGGGTCCATTCTTCTTTTCTTTTCTAGGGACGGTTTTATCTGCCATCTACTTGAAGGTGTCCTTCAGCTCTTTCCATATTTCCTCTGAATTTCTTGATTGTATATTTATTGTGGCCAGTTTCTGTTTAATTTCGTTTTTGTATTCAGGTATATTGTCTATGTACAGTTTTAAACCTTTTTTCGCTTGTCTTTTTCAGCTTTATTCTTGTTGTGGTTGTGAGGAGTTCGTGGTCAGACTCGCAGTCAGCATCTGGTCGGTTTTCACTGACTGAAAGACGCTTCTCCATCGTCTTCTGCCAAAACAGACAACAATACGGGTATGTAAATCATTCGTTATTCTACAGAACATATTACATTTTCCGCAGAATATACATTATAAAAAACAATTGTAATTTTTAATCTAATCTATAGGTACTTTTTAACAGTAAAAATTTAACTCTATTACAGTTTAACGGTTACAAGATGCTGTCGTTACAGTTGTTTTGTGCTCCTGAACATGGTTGATAATTATACCCGAAACTTTTAGAGAAATCGTCAGAAAAAATAAACTCTGTAACATGTGCATCTTATTGGGACATTTTTATTAGAATATTATTACTGTAATGTATGGAAAGTAAGTAATTAACACTTGGTTAGCGTTTAGAATTTTGGGACACGAAATGAATTTTGATAATTTTAAAAGTGTAACTTGTAGTTTGTTTGCATATCGGAAATTTTAAGTTTGCATTTAGATATGAAAATGGTTGAACAAGTTGCACTCATTAACAACAGGAAGACTGTGTCTGCAGAATTCCTTAGTAAGAGCACATTCCTTTAGGCCTACATATGCTGTTGCAAAATGAACTCTGTGAATTGTAACCGCTGAGCTATGAGTTTTATGAACTGGTATACCGGCCTGTATGACCGACAGGCAATATATTTGTGATCAAACTTTCAACGAGACCAGGCGCAAAGAAAACGGTGCTATAGACAAGGCCTCAAAATTAACCTTATAGGTCAGATATTCCTGTTCATACCAGGTGAGTGGTGCATAGTTCATCCATAATTCGAGACAAAAGGAAAATGATTGAAAAGTATTGTATTGGTTTACTTTGTACTTTCCAAATTTATATAGACGAGATAATCGAAACCTCATAGATGATCTGCTTCCATATTCCTAGGCCAAAATCTCATACAAAATATTTAGATTATCTAGATATGTTAGATATAGTGCAGATTTGTTGAAAATATACGTTATATAATTTACTAGGAAGACGTAACTCGTATTCTGCCAGTGTTCTGTTGGGACGTAATCTGTGATAAAGTTTCGATGTAACCTAATCCTAAGTATTCCCTGATTAATTGTTTTATAATTTGGTATAGCGGTTCGAGTCCGCTCAACTGAAGTGCTACGTGGCCACGGTAGAGAGATTACTACACCCGTAGCCACCACGAATTGCGATCATGACTAGAAACGGCAGTAGTGGTCAGTATTCTGACGAAATTACAAATACTGACCTAGTGACAGCGAAATTTGAGATTGAGAAAGCTAAGGCGAGAAGAGTAGGAACATAGCTATCTCACATTTATAGTACCTGTCCGGGTAGGAAATAGTGGAAGTCCAACCGCTATCCGGGAAGTACTAAAAGAGTAGTGGCATCGGCAGTTTCACAACCCCCTGTCACTAGAGGTTGGTTTTGCACCAGTAGGATACGAATTAAAACAGTTGAGATACGTACAAAAAACGAAGAGATATAAATTAGAAGAATGATTTTACATGTTTATACAGAAAATTTGGCGGTATAGGCAACGCCCAGTACGTGTGAAATTCTGTTGCATTACAAATACGTATCTTGAGCCAGAAGCGATAGCGAGTAAGCTGAAGTACACTCAGCGTATATGAACAAAGGTAGTTGCTTGTGTATTTTTTATTTCCGCAGAATTGATGACGCTGTAAGTGTGTAGAAATGGTAACATTCATTTTTAAAAGCTCTCGTAGAGAAGATTCAGAAATGTTTTGGAAATTCGTGCGTAATTTCCAAATACGGTTTGCCTATACATAGCTGTTGGAATTGTTGAAACAGCTTTCACTGGGAAGATACTAGTGCCTGATAGAAGGGAAGGTAGAAATTTTTAATTGTTTCGCGCATAGGTCTGTGATTATCTTTCAGTACTCACGAAATACTCATCAAGACGATTACACTACCACAGTACCGGCTGTCGCATATCATCAGAATTAGAAAATCAGAACTACATCTACGAAGAATATAATTAATTT
>Ga0268261_10001018_pt1 | contig 18905 bp, 13 predicted proteins | sample TergutNc150P1_FD_190353 | JGI IMG/M metagenome (GOLD analysis project Ga0268261, IMG submission 190353) | Nasutitermes corniger P1 segment gut microbial community from laboratory colony in Florida, USA - Nc150 P1 (SPAdes) (version 2) | ecosystem: Host-associated > Arthropoda: Insects >...
CATACGTACGTACATACATACATACATACATACATACATACATACATACATACATACATACATACATACATACATACATACATACATACATACATACATACATACATTTATATATATTAGACCAAAAGCAACTAGAGAATGTGGAATATTTTAAATATTTGGGTAGCATGTTAACAAATGATGGAAGATGTATTGTAAAATTAAATCCAGGCTTGCCATGGCAAAAGCTGAATTTAACAAGAAGAGGGATCTTTTACTACTACATTGGACTTAAAATTGAGGAAGAAACTAGTAAAATGCTACATTTGGAGCATAGCTTGATATGGTGCTCAAACTTAGACGCTTCGAGCAGTAAATCAGAAACACTTGGTAAGTTTTGAAACGTGGTGCTGGAGAAGGATGGGGAAGAACAGTTAGACCGATCATGTAAGATATGAAGAAGTGTTACTTAGAGTCATGGAGCGGAGGAAATGCTAAGAAATGAGTAAATGGAAGGCTAACTGGATTGGTCACATTTTGCGTACAAAATGCCATTTACAACAGGATACTGAAGGAAAGATAAAATGGGGATAGAAGTGATAGGAAGACGAGGAAGAAGACGTAGATGACCTTAAGGAAAGGAGAGGATACCCTCATTTGAAGGAAAAAGTTCTAGATCGCACTATGTGGAGAGCTCGCTTTGGACCTGTCGTAAGGCAGACTAATAAATGAATGCAAACACACACACACACAACACACATATACATACCTGCATGAGAAGTGATACTCATGGCGTATATTTCGTTATGATATGATAATAATTAAAGGCTTTCTTGGCTGGCATGCATAAGTGCCACATTTGAATTTCAACGAAAATTTCTGTGATGGAAACCCAGATAGGGCCGAGAAGGGACATATTTTTTCGAAGTACGTCGTCCTTAGTTATTGATCGAGCTCAACCAAACTTACGAAGTCTGTGACGAATGTGAGTGGGGTGTCTGCTTTCAGTTTTCAGGAAACCCCTTCCAGTGGAAGCCGACATACAGTCGAGCAAGTTGGCTTCTCATAAAGCATAGTGCCCTTAACTACACAGCGATCATACCCAACATTAACCTAGTTGGTAGCGAATTTGAATTGACTGACAAATATGAATTTTCAGGAAAACCCTTAAACGGAGGACGGTATAATCTGAAAACGGCGTTTTTCTCTTCATTTAAAGTGTCCTTAATTATTGACAATTCGCAACATATCTTACAATTTTCTAGAGAATATGTGTCGAATGTCAGATATGATTTTTAGAAAAATCCCTCCAATCAAAACCGAGAAAATACAACTCTTCAGGTAACGTGCCCTTAGTGATCAAACGCACCAAAACCTAACATTCCTTGAAAGAAACGTGCGTGAAATGCCAGATATGTATTTTCAGAAACATCCCTCCAACGGAAGTCGAGATACTGCCGATAAATTTAGGTAAACCTAATCTCGTAATGCTAGTTAATTAATTTTGTCGTATTATCCAAACAATTTACGTTCATTTATGTACTTTTCCACAACACGTTTCGGCAGTTGTATTCACAGCCATCATCAGGCAGAAACACAAGAACTTAACAGAAAATTATGCTATTTAAGAGGCCTCTCCTTCACAATTAACATGATAAAGTACATAAATTAGCTACTATTCTAATAAAAGAATAATAAAAATATAAAATAGTAAAACAGTTTCAAATAAAATCCAGCAATAACGTAGATTTTGAAAACGAAAAAATTTCCTATGTGTTCTTATGTCAAAGGCCAAAAATGAAAGAACTACTTGCAGGATTAACCCTTTAAACGCCAAGTTAATTCCCTTCTGCCATTTGCTGACATTATTAGTTCACCATATTCTCCACGTTAGCAGGGTAAGGGTTAAGTATCAACATGGCACTATCTCCGTTTCCATTCCTGGGATTTTCCTGAAACTCCACACCAATAACTATATGTACATTCCCTACATAAGATGTGAGCTTGGTTGCGATCAGCCAATAATGGAGACTTTACTTGAAAAACAATAACACCACCACAATATTTCGGCTTCCTTTCGAGGCATTTTCCTGAAAATCTACTTCGAACACCGTAAGAGTATTGCCTATAAACGATGTCACTTTGTTAGCGATCGGCCAGTAATGAGGAACACTTTCCTTGGAGTACCAAGTACATTCACAGCAGTATATCGACTTCCATTTGAGGGATCTTTCTTAAAATCCAAAAACAGCAATTTACGAAGACACAATACTGAGTGAACATAGTACCTTCATGTTGGTATCTCGGCTTCCATTCGATGGAATTTCCTGAAGCTCCACCCCTGTCAATACTCGCGAATTGCCTGCAAAATTTCTCAATATATTTGCCATCGGCCAGTAATGAAGAACACATATTCAGCTTCATTTCGAGAGAATTTTCTGAAACTCCACGAAGCATTCTACGTGCATTGCTTGTAAACTACTTGTGTTAAACTGCAGTCGTCCAATAATGAAGGGCACTTTACTTGTAGAAGAAAATACCTTCACGGCAATCTCGGCTTCCATTGGGGGGATTTTATAAAAGTTCACACCTAACACTCCACGCATATTGCCAACAAAGAATTACGGTTTGATTGTAGTTGGTCAATAATGGATACTTTATTTACATAACACAGTACCTTCAATGCAATATCTCGTCGTCCATTCCAGGGACTTTCCTTAAATGCCCCATGTAACACTCCATGCGTATTTCCTACAAATGGCGCCAGTTTGTTGGCGGTCGGCCAAAAATAAAAGGCACTGTATAGGGAGAACAATGTACCTTCACGGTAATGTGTTGGCTACCATTCGAGGGACTAACCTGAAACTCCACTATTATCACAATGGTTACAGTGCCTATAAACTCTGTGAGGTTGGTTGCAATGGGCCGATAATTAGGGGCGCTTTAGATGGAAAACAAAGTAACTTCACAGCATTATCTCGGCTTCCATTCGAAGGAATTTCCTGAAACCCCACTTCTTTTACTCCAATTGTATTGCCTAGAAAAGAAGTCAGTTTGGTTGGCATCGGCCATTAACAAATGGCAGGTATTTTATGTCACATACATTCATGAGAGAGGCACGGAACTGCGATGTTACAGTTTCCTATTCACAAGCATACGTCAGCAGGCGTGTTGTGTTATCCATTTTTATTCCTGTTCATTTTTCATACATGTTTGGCGCGTTTAAAAGTGCGTGTGGATATTTTAATTATAATAATAATAACTGGAATAGTAACGAGAAGCTTAAGGAAAAATTTGGAAGCTGTACCAGAAAAACATTCGATAGATGCACTACAAAAGACAGCTATACTTGGAACATCACACATAATATGGAAAGTACTGCAGTGTGAAGCTTGAAGCCTGAGCGATGGGGATCACTGTTGGTTCAAGAGAATTACCAGGAAGAATAGGCCTGTGACACGAGACACAATAATAATAATAATAATAATAATAATAATAATAATAATAATAATAATAATAATAATAATAATAATAATAAATTTAACTGCAAATGGGCTGTCGCCCGGTGGCAGTGGTTATAATGCGTGTACATAAATATGAACTAAGGATCTAAGAAATTTAAGTCGGGAGGGCTACATAAGAAGCATGTAGTAGCAACTTGGAGTCTTGGGAACCATCTCAGCATTCGCTTATAGACAGAGGAAAACCAAGAAAAACCTGCGCCGAAGTGGCCTGTCGTAGGACCTTCCGGCTACCGACTTCTAGCCAGCATCCGGCAACCAGAGTAATACACACATAGTAAAACAATTCTATATTGTGATAGAAGTACCGGATCATGTATATGTCTTAGGCTTGAATTATACATGTCAGACGTATTGGTATTATGCGTATCGGTTATATTTTGTACGTGTGACATGTATAAGTCAAGCCTAAGACATATACATGACCCGGTACTTCTATCACAAGATAGAAATTATACTTGTAATTTTTTTTCTGTTACTTTCAGACTTCTTGCGTGTCTCTTGTTCAATGTTTGACTGTTTCAACTCCAACGTACGTTTCAATCGGTATTGTCTCATGTATTCTGCTCGCGATTTCTTTTCGATATTGGTTTCGGCCATTCTTGTAATGTGAAACGTTAATGCGATACTATACTAACACAAAACACGCGTACTGCAAACCGCGGTCCGAGCACACGTACTAAACGAAACGCGGTCCGAGCTCAACTAGGATATGTTTTGTTTTCTTTCTTATCTCCCTCCCTTCCCCTTTCCGCTTCCATACATGTGTATAAATAGCGCGAGTCAAGGTTATCGCGTAGCGAGCAGCACTGCAGTGACGTCACAGTGTTACGCTCAATTTTTTTTATGCAGTCGCGTGGAATAACCAGCGGTAAGACATATACATGTCAATATACATGAGTAAACAAGGAAGCACACACAAGTAATAACACAATACACAAAAGATCAACTACATTTAGCAGCAATGCACATAGGAAAAGCAACATAATGGGAGAAAGAACAGTACCTAGTTTCTAATGTTAATCCATAGGTATAGCACACCATTTTAACAGGACCTTCACTTTACTTCACTGCACTTCACCAACCATAAATACCCTTCACGGTAAACCCCGATTTAACCCCCTTAACTGCACTACACTTTACTTCAATTCACTGTACTTTTTAGATAGTTTACAACCCACTCACTTTCCCTTTATTTCACCACATTCATCACTCTCCTAACCATCTTTTTAAAAGCACTTGGTTTACAGGGGAGAATCCGTAAGATTTATGCAGAGTCGGATGGTCCTGTTCACAAAGGAATATTTCCCGATATCCGTCCTTTGCCTCCTGTTCCTGATTTTCCGTTCATGATCAATCCTGCTCAGATATTTGGGCCGTTGTAATCTGTCACCTATAGCCTTCCACGCTCGTTCACCAGAGTACGCTTTGAAGAGAGCACATATACGTGATATCTTTCTACGCTGCGACAATGCTTCCCAGTTCGATTCGCACAAATGATACGCAAATTTAGCCGCTTTTTTTGCACCCTGTTCAACGCGTGTATTTGTCCTGCCCTGTATGGATCCCAGCACGCAGCCCCATATTCAAGAATTGGACGCACTAGTTTCGTGTAGGTTAAGCTTTTGGTACCGCTATTCCCCTTTTTGAGTATACGCATTATGAAATGTAGTGCCTTCCAGGACTTTTTCACCGTGTAGTTGACATGATCAGCCCAGCTAAGTCGATGCGAAAGATTATTCCCAAGCATTTGCAACTGCTCCCTTCTGGAATTGATTGATCCCCTATCGTATAATTTAGTGGGTTCTTCACCCGGGCCCTCGAAAAGCGAACTGCCTTACATTTACTTGGATTTATTTTCATCGCATTTTCAGCCGCCCACTCCCCCAGCCTGTCCAGATCTTTCTGCAACCTATCAATGTCCTCATTATTAATTATTTGTATATATATTACACAATTATCAGCGAAAAGTCTAACAGTTGACTCGACGTTCCTCCAAATATCATTAACGTAAGCTAGAAATAGAAGAGGACCTAATACGTTCCCTTGCGGTACACCAGATGTTACTCTAACTTCCTCTGATAATTGCCCTCCTGCTTTGACTGTCTGTGTGCCACCCCGAAGGAACTCCCTTACTCATGCGACTACCCTCGAATCCACTCCCGAGATCGCATTTTTCATAAGCAGCCGATCGTGCGTAACTAAATCAAAAGCCTTCGAAAAATCGATTACAACAGCGTCGATCCTGTCTCCGTTATCCATAGAGTCCGCAATGTCCTGGCAAACCGTGATTACTTGACTTTCGCACGAATATCCCGGCCTGAATCCATGTTGACCCCCGTATAACCATTCATTCTTATCCCAGACTTGCCTTAAATATGATGCTATTACGTGTTCCATTTGCTTGCAGACCACCGAAGTTAAGCTAACCGGTCTATAATTCGTAATTAATGATCGATCACTCCCCTTGTGACTAGGAAACACTATGGCTCGTTTCCAATCAGCTGGCAGGGTACCATTATTTATTGTCATGTCAAGTAGTCGTGCAAGGCATTGAATCATGGCTTCCCTACCCAGTTTTAATATTTCTCCAGAAATACGGTCTGGCCCCATTGGTTTGTTATTTCCGATTGCTCCTGCCCTTTTCCTAACGATTTTAGTATCAATGGTGAAGAGTAAGCCTGAATTGGCCCACTGTATATGTTGGGTGTTACCCTCGCTGCTGAATACCGAAGCATAATAATAATAATTCAGAGAATTAGATTTAATATTCATGGATCCGTGCATCGTAGTATGACTTAGTAGAAATAACCAACAAGATGCAACCTTGTAATAGAATTTATTATTCCACCGTTCATTGAAGGCTGAACATGTTTCGAGCGGTATACCGCTCATCATCAGGAGCTCTAACTGTATTTGCAGCCTCTGGTTTACATACGCATGTGGTGACTGGCCGTAGTCAAGTCTGAGTGGGAACTTAATGGAATAATAAATTCTATTACAAGGTTGCATTTTGTTGGTTATTTCTACTGAGTCATGCTATGGAGTTCCCACTCAGACTTGACTACAGCCGGTCACCACATGCGTATGTAAACCAGAGGCTGCAAATACAGTTATAGCTCCTGATGATGAGAGGTATACCGCTCGAAACATGTTGAGCCTTCAATGAACGGTGGAATAATAAATTCTATTACAAGGTTGCATCTTGTTGGTTATTTCTACTGAGTTAAGAGAATTAGACTTTTGTATCGGATCTGTAAAGAGCCGACCATTACAGTCTTTGATAGCAGAAATAATATTTCACATACATTCATTTGAGAGTACTGGTTGTGTAATACATTCTCCACACATTTATCTATATATTGTTTCTTAGAAGCACATATGAGTGGATCTCATGAAACACTCTTTTGCCGGCTTTTGTTTTGTATTTTTATTCTCACCTAATTATGTTTGATCTCTTATTTACCTGTTATTTACTATAAATTTTACATTACCTCATACCACATATTATTACTGATCTAGAATTACAGCTTGGATATGCGCCACCTCCGCGCAACGACACAAATACTGCTACATATTCTGGTCTCTTGACTTGCTGCAGGGACCTCATAAATGTAGTGCGTTTACAAGTATGATAATACACGTGTGTTCTGGTATTTTATTTCACATACATTCATGTTTACATATATATTTTTGTACACGTGCATGCAATACTGTTCTTTTTAAATCTACGAATACGTAACATCAAAGGTAAGTGAAGTAGCGAAGACAGTACTGTTACAATACCTAATTGCTAAAGATAATAGTTTGTAAACATTTCTTAAATGGCCTGTGGGTTCTTCTTGTTTGAAAGAAACTACCGAGTGTCTCAACAGTGTGTTATAAGTATTTAACAAGAAAATTTGGTACGGTATGATGAAGTTATTATTGCGAATCCCCATTGACCATACCTTATCTTCCATTTTAGTATTATAGTAAGCTTAATCCCCTGTTCTTTCAAGAGGCTGCTGCTTTTAAAGTTTATTAACCATAATTCTGTACATACAGTGAAAAGGTCTTAAGAACTCTTAGGAAAATTTCAACAGAATGGGCCTATTAAGCAGGAAATTGTCACAAAAGGGTAACTTCATAAAATACATTTGTAAATATGTACTCACATTGGCATTTGTTTACTGATAAATATTCCACATAAAGGATTCATTTTCACTATCAAACTAAATCTCAGGTCTTCTCTTCTGTAGTGATTTTGACGCACTTTTGAACACACGACAATATTCTTTTTACAGGCACAACTACGAGTATTAAGTGAAGAACCTATTATTACTGGAACTGTTTAGTAAATACCAATTCTACGTTACTATATTTTGATGTTTCACCTTTCTCCTGTTGAGCTGTTCACTTACACACTGAGTGCTAAGTCTCACATGTTTAGTTTAGACAAATGCATAATTATAAACTGGTTTTTTTTGGGGGGGAGGAAGATTTTGAGTAGTGACCAATGTGTAATATCGGCCTTTTTTGAACTGAGAGCAGCTTATGCTTTATGCCAGTTTTTGATGCAGCTGCTATGCTGCATCACGTGTTCAGTAATTAGTGGCCCTCTAGGATGACATCTGCACACAGGTAAGCATTTTGAAGTGAACACAAAATGTGTAAGTTTTGCACACAGAATAATTCAAAGTAGTGAAAACAGTTACAGTCATAATATGATCTGTTAAACGCACGTTCGTTGGTGTTATAGAACACACATGCCGTGATGCTGTGTCATGCTTTGTGAAATGCATGTGTGGAAATTGATGGCAGAGCAGTCAGAATGTGACGTTTCCTGCCACACTTTTCCATGGGTTAATATTCAGTTGCTTTTCTGCATCTCTCACCTGTATTGAAAGTCTTCAGGTTTAATTGTTATGAACTACTTATGTTAGCAATAATTTTAAATGTGGGAATTATTTCAGATTTTGATGTAGAAACACGTGAAATAGGCAAAATTTATATCATAAAATATTAATGTTTTTAGGCAGGAAATCGTTTTAAGAGGAAAACATATTAGAAGAACAACGTCGCCTATGTGTTAATCAAGTTGAAATTTTTGATACTAAATTATTATAAAGTCATGGGTGGGAAACTTCTTGAGCAGTGTTTTCTAAGGGGGGTGTCACTGCAGTTCTTATCTTTGATATGTGTCATGTTTCCTATTGTTGTGGGTGAGGTCAAAAACAGTTTTGTAACGTGATTTGGTGAAAAGCAAAACAAACAGTTACAGAAGCACAGTAGTGTCCATTCTACACTGCGCAGTAAATACACATGCACATAGGACGCGCACAGCACGTATCTAGTGTGCAGTGTTTTAACACTTTCTGTACAGTTTCACAGTTGAATTCCTTGCCACCGTCTGACACCAGAACTTTTGTGACATGTCCAGCAGTCTTTACTTCTTTCAAAAACTTTCGCAGACAGTCTGCCACCTCACTTTTTGTGGTGATGAAGAACACACGACGAAATTCTGAATAATCAGCTGAAGCAGACCTAATAGAGGGTACCACCCGCTCACGTTTCTGTCATTGGACCACACACATCTGCATTAATCTGTTCTCCAACTATGCTTATCGGCTTGTCCGAGTTCCGATGCTCTGCCGATGTGCCTTTCCCAAAGCACACCCTTCACAAAATTCTTTGTTTGCTTCCACACTAATATCATGTTGCTTCAACACTTTCATAACATGGTGCTTATTTTGATGACCAAGATGTTCATGCCAGACTTGCAATGTTTCCACTTGCGTTGCCAGTTGGACATCTGCAGTGTGTCGTGGGATACACACCCGAATCGCCAATACATGCAGGTCATTAACGAGCTTACCCGATGCTGCAACAGTTCCATCACCTCCACGAATAACAACTTCTTTTTCATTCAAGGTTATGCTGTAGCCGTTTTGGGTGGCTGCTTTGACGGACAATAGATGTGCGTTTGCATCTGGCACATACGAAACATTTTTCAGTATTGCATCATGCAACATGCCGTTGTTAAACATATGGACATTTATCATACATTGACCGTATGCCTGTATCAGCAGATTTTTCTTGCCAAGCACGATCATTTCAGGATTGGCAAAATTTGTATATGACACAAAATAATATTTATTCGGCGTAATGTGCCGTGTCACACCGCTATCGCAGTACCAGTTGTCCGCATCCACACTGCTTCCTCTTGAAGTACCCATTACATGGACTGGGAATACAGCAGCATTCTTCTTTGCAGCTTATTTACCACTTCTACTCCCTGCATGCTGCTGCTTCTGAGGACACTCCGCAGCCCAGTGACCAAGTTTTTTGCACTTGTTGTGAGGAAATTTCTGTTTTGCGCGGTCAGCTCCTCTTTCCATCGATTTACTGGAATTCACTTTCAAAGAATTCGACTTCTTTTCTCATTTTCATGTGCAACAAGCGCCGTAGCTTCAGACGATGCTAGTTTGTCAGCTTGCAATTCAATTGCACAGAGCTTCTCAATAAGCAAATTTACGGTTTGTGTGCTAGTAGGAATGGCATCCCAAACATCCTTGAAACTGTCGTATTCCTTACCAAGTGTGGACAAAATTCGTCCAGTCAGCATACGTTCAGACAGCGTATTTTCACTGTGCATCGCCAATTCGTCATTTAGGTTGACAAAGAGTTCTTGCAGCTTAGCGACATGCGTGCTCATGTCCTCCTTGCAGTCGCATTGTGCCTGGAAAAATGACTCAGTTAGAATGTTAAGCCATTGTGTAGTGCTGCACTCAAACCACGCAAATAGCTTGTCCCAGATGTCCTTGGCACTGGCGCAAGTCAACACAAGCTCTGCAACAGACTTGCTTAGCGTGCATGCAATGATGCTTGCAGTTTTGGCGGCATTTTGTCGCCATTCACTTAGTTCCCTTTTCTGCTGAGGCTGTGCATCTGCAGGCAGAACAGGGCACTTTCGCAATCTATCAGTGAAGCCTTCTAGACAATGGACATGCAGAAGCATTAAAATCTGCCATTTCTATTTAGGCCAATCATCACGACCATCAAGCTTTTCGATTTACACTTTGATATCACTGGTAGTAGACATGCTGAGGTTAACTTTGTCACTTCACGTTACTGGCACAATCACTATTACATTTACTATTCCGCAGCACTGTTTCTGACAAAATCTCACGTGCCTGGGCCCATAACCTCTTGTGGGTGACGTCAAAAACAGTTTTGTAAGGTGATTTGGTGAAGAGCAACACAAGTACAGACGCACAGTAGCATCCATTCTATAATGCGCAGTAAATGCACATGCATATAGCGCGCGTACAGTGTGTATCTATTGTGCAGTGTTTTAACCTTATTACCTATCCATCTTATCCCTGATTGGATCATCTAACAAATTTGCAGAACACGGATCATGAAATTCCTAATTATGCAGTTCCTTTCTGCTTTCCATTTTTTGTCTGTCTTCAGGCCAAGCAGGGTCAACTTTTCCAGGACAGCTGCAGCTTCAAAAATTAAACTAAATGTATGGATAACCGTTTTCTATAGGAGTCCTTTGGAAAATATTTATTCAGCTATTTAGTTTAATTTTCTCAAAATTTCTGTAAGGAAAGCAGCCCTGCAGCCCTCCCAGCTGACTTGCCCCTGAGTCAAAGCATTGTCCTATGCAACTTCTTCTGAAATATTTGTGCCTTACCCTTAATAGAAGAAAACAAGTATCACACCTATATGAAAAAAACATCCAAAATCTTCAATCATATTCTTAGGTACATAAGGGGATGTTAAGGGTTTCTGAATCAATTGGTGACACGCATTCCCCAGATGTAATCAGATCTACCCTTCTTTGACACCAGAATTAAAAGCCTGGTGTGATATAAAAAAAGCAATTTGTAAAGCATCCATTAATTTGCCTGTTGCTGGGGATATCTGTTGGTGGCTTTTAGCATTTTTAGCTGCACACTACAGGGTGACTATAAGAAATTTTAAGCGCCAAATAATTTATGCAGGTTTGTATTTTGTCACATTGATACTTATTCTTAGTTATTATAAAAAATGCCGACACTGACTGCAGTAAGAGAATATCAGAAGAAAATCAGTGAAGAATATAATAGCATAAATTTGAACATCAGAACACTTTGTGCAGCTCCCAAGAAAAACATATTGAAATCTGAGAGTTTGTAAACATTCATAACACTGATCACAGCTTTGAAATCGTAGGGGTGGGAGGGAAGAAAGAAAGTGTCCAGCACACAGAGAGAATGTACAAAAACAAAAATGAGATAAAGGAACAGTACAGTCATTAATCAGTTGACTGTGTAGAGCAGTGAAATGACATACCCTTCTTGGGCAAATAGATCATCAGTACGGGCACATAGACCAGACTTTGTCCGGAAGCAAGTTACATAACAGTGCCATTGTTTTATAGTTATATATTGCTTTGTATTATTTGTGCCCTTTCTATTAATGTGAATAGCTGCAAGCCTTCTGTACTCAAATATATGCAGTAGAACATTACAAATGCATTTATGTGAACAGAGAAGTGTAATGGTCCCTGTTCTGAACCATAAAATAGGTGAACTCACTAACTGCCTACCTACACACTCTCTGATTACTTCATCATCTGCAGCAGGAGGTTGAAGTAACTGTATGACATATTTGCAACCTGTAAATGATTAGAATTGACATGAGTGTAAGAAATTTTTGTATACATGTTTGATTCTGCTATGCAGCAAAATTAACTTATAAATGAACAGGTTGTTATTTACATATGAGCCCATCATTTATGAAAAAGTTTGTATTATTTGAACAGAAAAAAAGTTACAATATAAATAGTTAATTGTGGAAAATAAATCAGAGACTATGCAGCGTGTCTTTAAAATGCAGTAAATACAGTGGTTAAAGAAATATATAAAGAGTTTCTTGTCTCTTTGTATGAATTTGCATGTGTGAACTTGGCCCCTAAATGTTAATAATTGTGTGACAAAGATGGTAAAGTTTTCTGCAACCATAATTTCATTACACATGAACTTGTTTTGACAACATGTTTTGGAAAAGCATAATTTCCCTAGAGACTGCATCTCTTTGCATGTGATACTGTAATGTCTGGTTAATAATTTCATGTTAAATATTATTAGCATTAAGCCCATTCAGATTTCAACAAAACGTTGTTAGCATTTGTCAGTTGTTGGTCTCACTGTACTTATTTCACTCTGATCTACTTGTATAAAATATACCACTTGAGGAATACTCTTAAATCACAGTTTCACTATATATGTGTGCTAAAAGTCTATAAAGGTTTTGGTCAGAAAGCAACTTCTGTGCAGAAGTAATACTGTTTTTTTAATAATGGTATGAATTAATGCTGCTATCTAGATTATCCCAAGAATTTCTTTTTGTACAGGTGGATATTGTACTGCTGTTTCAGCATGTCTTCCACTACTATATAAAATGGCCACCTAGCAGTTGGTGTAGTGATTAATCCAAGTTGGATAATCAGCTAATAGTAATTTGAGTTCTGGCAGGGGCAATGCATGTTGACTGGCTGTGGGGCCCACCGAACATATGTAGGCTATGGGTGTGTGTGTGTGTATACATGCATGTATGAATGTATGAATTTTTAGTATTTATTGACAACATGCTCCATTACAAAGTAATACTACATGTTTTAAGTTTTCTTGTACTGAACCACATTATAGCTATTAAGATAATTATTTGACTGACATGAGTGGTATTACGATCTAGCGAGTGATGCGCTTTTGTTTTCTTATACTGAAACACATAATAGCTATTAAGATAGTTATTTGACAACTTAACTAAGTATAACAATCTAGCAAGTGGTGTGCTTTTAATTTACATATGGTAAAGCACATAATAGTTAACATGATAGTTATATGACTGACATAAATAATTATTACAATCTAGCAAGTTAAGTGCTCGTTAACATACTATGTATGTATGTATGTATGTATTTTTTTATTGTTGCATGCTCCAATTCTGGGAGTAATACTACATGTCTTATTGTGATATTTACATACACAATGTTTAGAAATAGTTACATTGATTATTACTCACTATGAAGTTAGCTTAATCTGCTTGGTATGGTGGATTTGACGCTTCGTTAAGTATATCAAAAGAGATTTCATTAGTAAATTTAACAAATATTTTAAAATGTTTCTTTATTAATGTCTTTTTACTTAATGGCCAAATGTAAGTCTCTAATACTGTTGATATTAAGCTGTCTCTTTCCTTATTTAGCAGCTCACATTCCTATAACAAGTGAACTATTGTTTGGTCCTTGGTGCCACACGGACAAGTTGGTGTGTCAAGTATTTTAAATCGGTGCAAGTATGATCTTATATTTTCATGTCACATAACCATGGATGTGAAATTATGGGTTAGGTTTATTTTCATATTTATCCTATCAGCTACTACCAGGAAGTATTCTTTGTGATTTCTCCCTTTGTTATTTGGTCCCATTCCTTTTGCCACTTCTCTACACTTATTTCATAAAGTTCACTTATTACTACACTTTTTGGAACTTTCTTGTAGCATTCTATGGTGTCCGCATTCGTTGCTGCCTCCTTTGTCAGTGTGTCGCTTAGCTCATTTTCCTGGATACCGACATGAGCTTTAACCCAGCAGAGTTGAACTTTCCAGTTTATTTTTCCAATCTCCGTCAATTTCCTTCTCATTTCTTCAATGAGGAATGTGTGAATTTTGCTACTTTTAAGTGAGACGGCTGTCTGTGTATATGGTGGCCGTCTTTTCTTCTGTTTGTAGGGTTTCTGTATACTCTAGTGCTCTCAATATTGCTAGTTGTTTAGCTTAATTCTTGGTGCACCTTTTGTTTAACTTGTATTTAAGACTTAATGTGGGTAACTGATTTTAATATGGCTACGCTTGGGCCTACACCCTGTTTTGACTTCCTTCCGTCAGTGAATATTTGAATTGTGCTTGTCTCCACATTACTTTCTGTAAGAAAGTTTATCATTTCTGTGGGGTGATGCCAATATTTAACTTCCATGTCACAATCAACCAGTGTTTCCTCTTTTGTGCTACCTTTGTTGAGGTGGTAGAATTGAAATGCCTCCTCTGCTTTTATGTCGATTGGGTTCAAACCTGTCAGTATGCAGAGGGATTTGTTCGAAACTGTACGGTACGCCTTGGCACTTCTAACATTTACAAGTCTTTGCACTCTTACTAGCTTTGATTTGTAGGTAACTTTATCTATGGCTTTTTTCCACACTGGTGCTCCGTATAAAAGGAGAAGTAGTTTTCCTCCTGTGTAGACTGCCTTCAGGGCTGCATGTTTTAGCCCCCCCCCCAGTTGAGCTTTGTCTATTTGGAAATTGCAAATTTCAATTTTGTACATTTTTCAGCCATGTAGTTTATGTGTTCCCTAAATGTAAGCCTACTGTCGAATATTATGCCCAGGTATTTCAATCTGTGTACTTGAGGTAGAGGTTTGTTGTTCAGATATACTTGTATTTCATGTTCTTTGCGTTCTTTTCGCTTTCGTCTCGTCATAAGCATTACTTTTGATTTCTGTTCATTTAATCTGATTTTGTTTTCTTTTGACCATGCTGAAATTATGCTCAGTTCAACATTAGCAATGTTCTATGCTTCTCTGATGGAATCTGCTTTTATCATAATTACCAAGTCGTCTGCAAATGCTACTGTTTTCGTATGGTTAATGTATCTCAGGTTAAGAAGGGAGTTGTATTGATTGTTCCAAAAAACCGAGTCCACAGCAAGATTCTTGTGGGAAACCTTTGGTAAAATTCTTATCAATTTTAGTGCTGTTAATTGATATTTCTGCTCTTCTCTCTCTCTAAAGTAGTCCTGCGTATGTTGGTAAAGATTCTGGGAGCATTTTGCGACCCTAAGCCCCTTTAGTATGGCTGGCCACCAGGTCGCGTCGAAAGCTCCCTTAACGTCTAAGTTGGCCATGATGACTACTCTACCTCTTTACAATTCAGGTTCTAGAAATTGATTCACTGCCATAGCTGCATCTGCTGTGCTCTTTCGAGGAGTAACTCCGAATTGGTTGTCATTTATATGATCAATTTTGTATATGTGGTGCATAATTCTGTTGATCAGTAATTTTTCTAGCAACTTTCCTCCTATGTTCAGCAAACTGATTGCGCGATATTTGGACGGGTCTAGGCTGTCTTCTTTGCCAGGTTTCAAAATTGGAACTACCTTGCCAATCTTACACTTTCTTGGAAAGCACCCTCTTTTCAAGAATTCGTTGTAAATAGAAGTTAGTTTTGGGAATGCTTTTGAAAACAAGTATTAAGATTTCATTGTGATTCCGTCTGGTCCTGGTACTTTCCTGTGATTGAAACCTTCAATAGTCTGCCTGACTTCATCCTGGGTGAACTCTCTGTCGTCAGTGGTTACAGTCAGTTGCTTCGTTCGTCTTTTGATATTCATGTGTTGATCTGTGTCGTATAGTGCATTGTCTTCTGGAATGAGCTGTTCTATTATTAACTACGATGTTTCTATTATAGTTGCTGTTTTTGAGCCGTCTGGTTTTTGTAGTGTAGTTAACGTTACTGTATTTCTTGTTCTCTCTGACGCAAGCTTATACACCTCATTCCATGGGTTACTCGGAGATGTTGTGTTGCAGTATTGTTCCCATGAGTTTCTCCTTCCTAATTGCCGCTTGGTACTTCTTTTTCTTTTCGATGTACTGGTTCTTTCTGTTATCCCTTAGTTCTTCGTTGTTTAGCGTTCGTTGGTATCTTCTTGGAGCACTTGTCCTTTTCCTCATTATCTTGAGAGCGTCCGTCCACCGAGGAACTGGCTCTCCCTTTAATGCAGATTTCGGAGAATTTAGGTAATTAAACGTTTTCTTGCATGTTGATTGTATAGTTCCATCAATCTTCTCTATAAATACGTCTATGTCTTTTTGGCCTGTTAAAATTGTGTTCAGCTTCTCGTCTATTTCTTTAATGTTTCCCTCGTTTCTAATTTGAAAATTCTTTTAAATCTGCTGGAACAAGTTTCTGTGAAATTCAGTGTGTTGTCCTTTTGTTATGTACAGTGTTCCTAGGAAATTGTATATTTGTGCTTTTTTGTAGGCCAAATTTAGGTTAAGTCTTATATTCTTATTGTCCGAGGAACTCTCTTCTTCTGATATCTCGCATCCTTTAATACTTGCTAGCACCTGATTATTCACGATAGTTAAGTCTACATTGCTTGGACCTCTGATGCTTTGAGACGTTGTCCTTGCACTGTCTTCATTAATTACATGCAAATTTGCCCCTAGAATTAGTTAGCACGTCATGCCAAGTTGTTGATCGGGAACTACTATCCATTACTATGATAAGTTTTGTCCCCTTGGTAAATTGTAAAATCTTTTACAAGGTTTTTGTTATTTTGTATTGGTTCTTTGTAATCCAAATAAATGCTAGCTGCGTGAAAAATTTGTATGTTCATTATCTATTTTCAGGAGTACCGAATCATTGTCTGACCATTCTATGATGAGAAGAGCATCTATTGTGTTGTCGGGTATTACGATTGCCGCCTGCTCTTCCCTTCTTCAGCGGTAAACGTTCTATATCATTTGGTAATCCCTAAAGGTCTATTTTGGTAAAGATAGGGTTCTTGTATTAGTGCAATTCCTATTCTCTCTGCGGATATTATCTACATAAAATTGTCTGTTGCTGCCCTTTAATGTTGTAGGTTCACTTGTTTGCAACTTATCTGATGTGGGTAATTTCGTGTTTTCATTTTTCTTCTTTGCGTCTTTGGGCCGCCATGTTAGTGGTCCGTGTTTTGCTTGTATTTTTATAGCACCTCCAGCATACTAGGGCAGTCCTTATCTAGGAAAGAGTGAGCAGTATTAATTTGGTTGGTTTGATGGTGCTTATTTTATACCAAGCTGTTAATATATTTGTGGTCTGTTTTGGAATCTATGTATTCCCTTAATTTGTGGCTCCCAGTGCACAGTGGACATGTTTTCTTCCCCTTGCCGTCTCGGAAGTTGTGGTTATATCTGCTGCAACGGAAGCTTCTTCTAGCTACTATGTAATCGTCGACGCTGCAGATCGTCCATTCCAATTTAATTCCTGCTTGCATTAGTTTCTGTCGGGTTCCAGGGTCCACTTCTGTTACCAAGAGCCTTGTGTTCCCCTTTGTAGTGTAGCAAAATTATGCCCGAACATCCTCTTCTTTCAAGTCTAGTTCTGGATTTTGTATTGTGAGAGTTTCTGCAACATTTTCGAGCGTTATGGCTTGAGGAATATTAAACATGGCTACTTTTGGATTTCTTAGTTTGGGAATATGAACCACCAGTTCTTCACCACATTTTTCCTAATTTTTTCCCCTAGAGTTTCTATTTCATTCTGACTGCTCGCTTCTATAATGACTCATCCATCTTTTTCCCATTTAAGCGAAGTGATCCCCACTTTCATTTCTGTAGCATTCACTTTTCACTTCAGTATCTTCTTAATCATGTCGTGGGGATGATTATCTTTTGACCTGAGCGTTAGTTTGTAATTCTTCTCTGCGCAACGTGCAGCTACCCTAGAGTAAAGCTTCCAATTACAGTCATGGGATGGCAGCACTTGTCTACTAAAGGTTTTTGGTAGTTCCCGCTCTAGGACGCTAGATGTCCCCGCGTGTCCCATAGCGGTCGCACTTCCGCATGCGTCAAGTTCTTTCACTGTGTTGAACTCTTCTTCCATTTATTTGTTCTGTCTTGTTTACTCATCAACCATTCCTTTCATTTCATTAAATAGATTCCTCAGAGTACTTACCGTTTCAAAGATGGACTTCTTGAGTTTTTTCCTCATATTCCCCCTTTGATCTGTAGTATTCACTATCTTGTTCAGAGCGTTCTTGGTGTTCTGATTCACCTCTTCATCCATCTTGCCATATGTATGCATGTATGTACGTATGTATGTATTATGTATGTATGTATATATATATATATACACTTATATATATGTATGTGTGTGTTGTATTTGTGTGTGTGTATGCATGTATGTATGTATGTATGTATGTATGTATGTATGTATGTATGTGTGTGCATGTGTGTGTGTGTGTGTGTGTATGTGTGTATGTATGTATATAGGCATGTATATATGTATGTATACATAAGTGTGTGTGTTTTATGTAAATTCATTTGTGTGTGTGTTGTATGTATGTATGTATGTGTGTTTTGTGTATATTTTTTGTGTGTGTATTTATGTATGTATATATATGTACGTATGGATGTATGTGTGTGTGTGTGTGTGTGTGTGAATTTATGTATGTATGTAAAGTGTTTAAGTACCATAGTTCTCTTCTCTCAATTATTAACTGTCTTCTGAATGTGAAGTCATTGACCCTGTGATTTTATAAAAAGTCATAAAACAATATAAAGATATGTTACTTACTTTTTGAAAGTATTCCATTGTTAGGGGAAAA
>Ga0268261_10001019_pt1 | contig 18901 bp, 6 predicted proteins | sample TergutNc150P1_FD_190353 | JGI IMG/M metagenome (GOLD analysis project Ga0268261, IMG submission 190353) | Nasutitermes corniger P1 segment gut microbial community from laboratory colony in Florida, USA - Nc150 P1 (SPAdes) (version 2) | ecosystem: Host-associated > Arthropoda: Insects > Digestive...
GATCACTCGTCCAGAGGAGTCCTACCGACTGTGCTGCGTCGTTGTGTGTGATCTAGAAACATCAAGAATGGGTGCTCCATATATATATGACATTAGTCGCCTAAGGGTTAAATTTCCTTTCTGAGAACTTACTTTTCGATGCAGTTCTTCGTCTACTGTGTGAATGGAATCGCTAGATAAGGAACATAAGAACACACAGTAGGCTAATGGGTGTATGTACCACACATCAAATAAGTAGGAAAGGAGGAAGATGTGAAAAGCACTTTTGTTCTTTATGAGCATCTTCAAAAATGGAATTCAATAGAGAAAAGTCCTAGTACGAAATTAGCAAATTTTACAAGCGTGTACGGAGCTCGTATTATTTACAATATACAAGCACACTTTCCTTCTTCTCATGCTAATGTAATCCAGCGTAATCTTGCCAGCACATGTAAAGCGACGGTAATATGAAATACGGAAAGTAATACCGAATACACAAAATATTCGGTTATTAATGCTGTGAGATGTATGACTTTAAAACTGTTAAATTGGTATTTACACCCAACCATTTCAAGTGCGCACTTAATTAAAAAAAACATACTCTTTAATCCGGTACTATGAAAGCCTGCACATTATGGAACAGCAGTCAATTATGCTATTCTATATTACCTAAAGAGACAAATCGTGCGACTTCCTATGGCACAAAAACGTCGACGAAAAAGCGTGGCAATGCATAATTGCAGCACCGCACACTTCTCTGTGCCATGCATTAACGATGCTACAAAGACACTCATAGGCCTGCGCCAGCACATTTTATAAAGCAGTGCCAGCATGGGATTCCTATTTTCCATCTTTTTAAAAAACGGCGAACATTTATTTAATATTCAGCCATAAGGGGCATTATTTTTATTCACCAAAGAAACTAAGAAATCTAAAACTTAACCAAATTCTTCCTAGTTAAAAAAAACTTAAAACCCAAGACACATTGTACCAAGTTTTGAGACATGGTGTACCTGGGTACACCCGATACACAACGTAGGCACGCCTACGATTATACTGAGTAAGAAAAATTCAGATTATGTTTGTCCTGACAGTAAGGTTTGGGCTCGCCGCGTAAGGGCCCTAACTGGTGAAGGGGCAACACCATGGACCCACTATAGACATGAAGACAGAATGTACAATAAAGACAATGGAAGCTTCTAACACACAACCACTACTACTAGTAATACTGCATTTACGTACCTTATTGCACTTGTTCACTTAGAACGGTTCCTGATATTAGAAACATTTTTGGCGTAATAAATATGTTTGGCTTTAATACACATAACAAGATCAGCAATAAAAGAACAGCTACAATGAAGACGTCTTACACATTTAAAAAGGCTAAAATTGTAATAAATACAATGTAATTGTAAGATCTCACAAGAAAGTATATGCATATTTTGCGCTTTTGCCTTCATTTTAAGTTTGTATACATACGGTCCAAGAGGAGTGAAACAGGTAGCTTACATGAAAATACACAGTCATGTCAGGCGGCATTTGACTGCTGAGATGTTAAATATTGGAAGCACAACAGGATGTTCTTCATCAAGATGAACAATGAAGACTGCAGGCCATGTAAGTGTATTTAAGAACACATAAACGGGTAACTTAAAAACTATATCAGTAAAGTTGTATTTACATTACCTTGCTTTCGGGTTACAGCTGACAGGTAAAGCCAGTGAAAGTGGTTTAATACGGTATGCGCTCCAAATTTAAAACAGTACACTCGCACACTGAAATGTGTTTCCGGGGTGATATTACGTATATGTGTCCCTGGCTAAGAACTGTAGGAATATTAAGAAAGTGAGCACATTCATAACAAACCAATCTAATCACATGTAACCGCACCGAACGAACTGCACCAGTCGTCTGCTTATACCGACTCCCTATACCCTTCCATAAGACTTGGTGTTTGGACACACAGCCCAACAAGGACGACAGAACCATTCGGTTCGTCATTTGTACGTAGCAGCACTATACGAGAGACACCCCGTGTAATTTTGTGCTTCAGTTAATTCTGGCACCACCAGGCTGCAGCACATGATGCAAGGTAGAAGGATAGTAGTCTAGTAGATTGTAGGTGGTTTAGATGACCTGTGCCAGGCAAGCTTTCTGCTTGTCTCTGAAATGTTTATACATTTTAGTACGGAATATCTATTCATGTCAACATGTTGCAACCGAAACGTAATGCACACATGACATCAGTCTCAATAATAAATTCATGGTTCACCGTGCAGTACAAAACGGCAAGGGTCCATTTGGTTTTCTTTATAAAGACATGGATCTCAGTTTGACGAGTATATAATTGCGACTATCGCCATCTGTTACGTACAAACCAAATTATACCAAGGCAACCTCCATCACTCCGTAAAGCGCACATAAGTACAGACACAGGGAATCCATACGGGGGACACAGTGCCGATCAGGGACCAACCGCTTTCGCGATGTTTCCGATACTGCGGCCTGGTTCGGTAGTTAAGCCGATTGGCGTTCGCACCTCGTTCAGTCATGCTGTTGCCAGCTTTAGCAGGATTGATTGAAGAGCAATATTTGCACACATTTGAACACTCGCATGCATAATAATGGCTTGGTATCACTGTGTGTGTTTTGTCTTTGTTTAATTGTCGCTCAATAATTCACTGTTTCTGTATTTGATAACGTAGTCACTTCACACAACCGTAATATTCGTATCATCTAGCAAACATAAGAAAAACTCTATTCAGTAATACATAAGAGTGATGTTACATTAACACCACAGCCCAAAATTTCACTAAAGTTACACACAGCACGAGGAGTGTAGGTTTCTTGCCTCTCATAATTACCGCGAAATGTTTCGAACCGGCCATGTTGTCACAGAAACAGAATTGCACGGAGTTATATATTTGCAGCACACAAAATGCCCGGCAGAATAGGTAGAGAATAACACAGATTTCGGTTAAGATGGAAACATGGTAAAGTAAGGCTAGAACTTTCACGGTGGTGCCGGTGATAATTTTTATCATACGTAGCTCTTCATTGCATGCCAGTTCTGCCTTGAGTTTGCTAGAAAATGTTCTTCATACAAAATGTCTGTAGTGGTTATGTGGTACTTAGTTATGTAATAATCGACACACACTATGCACGCACAAGCTACACTACTACTCACCACATGTATTTACGTATTTTCAAGTCACTTTGTGGAGCAGTTCTAAGTCCATACTTAGCCAATTTTGTTTTTGTCATCTTTAGTAAAATTGGGGAAAAATCTGACCAAATTCACTGTGAGGTATTCTAGTGACCACTTACACACTCTTTGTCAAATGATGGTTGATTTACATGTGTGGGTGCATTACAAATTACTTTGGATTTCCTAATCGCCTCTGTACACTCCTATTGAGCATGAAATTCTTAACGTTTGTCATCTCTTTTCATGACATTATCCTAGCAACAAAACTGTGCACAATTAAAAATGTAATGGTAAAAGTAGTCATTTCAAATTACTGCCTTTTGGACTGTAAGGATCACACAGGAGGGCAATGGTTAACAGGATCTCAGTCTCCTTCCTTGAATAAAGAACATCATAAAATAAGAATTTTCCATTTAATTACTCATGTACAAACATCACTAATTTTCCATTATTTTTAAAAACACGTTACCCAGTTTTTTTTGGGCTTTCATAGGTGTGCAGCTGAAGTCCATTATTCTGGGATGTGGTGATGCCTCACTGGGTGATTATTGCCTAATGTTTTCAGGCTGCATGGTGGTCTCATCTTCAAGGGTCAATCTCTTTTATGACCCTTGAAGTTGAGACCATCACAGTCTGTTGAAATATTCAGCACCAATCACCCTACGATGTGACACCACGTCCCATAAGAATGGAGACTTGAACTTACATAGAAAGTTAAAACATTACAACAGGCATAGAACAAGCGTTTCAACTTGCCAGCAATGATCTCTTGTGTAGCACATTCGGTTCTGTGGACACAATTTATGTTACTGGATTAGTTTACATCTCAGAAACTCTAGACAATTCTTCTCTGAATGTACTGGGTATTAAGAGTAGTGGTTAAAATTTTTCCGACAGCTGCTGATACTTCAAGCAAAATGTGGTTTGTGTCAATGGAAATTATGAACTACCAAGAGACCATACAACAAATAAATGAACATATTTTTTACAACACCCAGCAAGGGAAAGGTTATGTGGCAGCAGATGACGCAATAATACTCTTCGTATCGTATCAACATTTTACTCCAAAATCTGCTATAAATATAGTTAAAGCAGAAATACCACTTAATCAGATCATCATAATTCTTTTGAAGCTGTTTGTATATGTAATCCTTGATGTATTTCATCTCAGGTAATCAGACATGACATTGAAAAATGATAATTTCTGTTGGACCTCAAATTTTACCATCATATCAGGCTGAACACAAAACTGATGAGTTACAAAAAATGAGTAATTTCTGTATATTTTCCATCATCTGCATTTACTAAAAACAACGTTTTTGAGACTGCATCTGCCCCTCTCTTCAGATGGCGAGGAGAGATGGAGGTTGCACTGGATTGGGCTTGGTAGAAAGAGAATGATGGCCAGCTCCCTCAATAGATGAGGAGAGATCTCTGTTGGGTTTGTTAGCAAGTGGCAAGCACTCTCAGGTTGTGAAAAGAGATGGGGACCCTCATGGACCGGCCTTGTTAGAATGTGGTTAACTCTCTCAGACAGGGAGGAGAGAGAAAAATCGTACTGTGTGGGGCCTGTTAGAAGGAAGATAGTGGCTAGCTCTCACAAGACCAGAAGAGAGATGGAGATCCTATTCTTTTGGGTCTGTAGGAAAAGGGTAGTGACTACAACTCTCAACAGGGAAGGAAAGATGGGAAGCCTAATGTGTTGGATATATTAGAAAGGAGATAGTGGATTAGAATTACAGGAGTCTCCAAGAAATAAAATGCTGAGACTTGCTTGCAAAAAACAGAAAATAGATGGATCAGCCAATTAAATAGTAAAACGTATTGCTTTACAAATCGTAAGATGAAACTTAAAAAAAGAAGACTGGTTTTCTTTCCTCTGCATCAAAGAACACTTACTGATTCAGCTCTTCTTTAGTCTGTCTCTGCATCTGAAATTACTACGTATGTACTGTAAGAGAATTAATAAATATTACTAAATGTAAATAATATCAATTATTATTTAAATAAATATCAATATTTATATTCCATCCTAAGGAATACATTCGGTTAGTACATATTCAACTAATGCTACCTTAAAACGTGCAGTTTGAGAAACTTGTATGAAGGTATGTACAGCTACACTCAGGTAGATTCGTGCTGCTTGCTTCTTCTCCGTAAAGCATAACTTCAAAGTGTGATAGCCACCTCATTAGTTTTAGTATGTTTTTGTTTCTAAATTCTAGTTGAATTTTATTTCAATTACAAAATACTTGGGCATTGATGCATTTTAAGAATCACAAGTTGATCATGTAATCAAAGTGGTCCCTAATCTTCATTTAACCTAACCAATACTTGTCCACAAGATGGAGGTGAATGTTCAGGTGGGTGTCCAGTAAGATGTCAAGATGGAATGCATACTTCATGTAATGAAAATTAAGATCCTTATCATACATCATATTTTGAGCTGGGTAACATGCATTTCAATCAAAATGAAACAAAACATCCAATTTTCAGCATTACAGAATATTATAAACACACTGTATATCTTTTAAAGTGTGGTCTATAGACACTTCCAACCTCACTTAGTGCTGCATATATATATATATATATATATATATATATATATATATATATATATATATATAAAAAATAGTAGTACCAACACATGCACTTTTGTATATTGATATTGGTTTATACAAAGTAACCTCCTGCTTGTGTTGCCCATCCATGTGGCCACCTTCAAGGAGGTAAAATACACAGCATGGAAACATTACAAAGTATAGAATGACATTACAGAAGTGTCAGAACCAATCCACATACATATAATAAAAATCATAAAAACCCATACTTTAAGATACATAAATATAAGATGTTGCTATTAAGAAATGTACTAATATGTGAATGGATAGTATACACAGAGGTTTTGTGTAGTTAGTAATTCACCATCCTGTCAAAATTGACATATGTCCTGCCATCAACCACAACAAAGTTTTATCAATCAAGATACCAAGAACATACGTGATATATAAAGAAAAACAACCCACGTTCAGCATATGCATTGCATATACTCAACAACAGACATGAATACGGTAAAATTAATGATACAATGACACTTCCAAAACCGATCAACAAACCACATCTACTGCTTCCGTTTGAACAGATGTACATACAGACACTGCACCACAACAATGAATTAATTCCAGAACAACACCCGAACGAACAAAATCCGTTATTCGAACTCCTCCAACAGAAACACCTTACATCACATCCAACATGACATTTAATCAATAACCTGCTCATCCAACCAGTTCTCCCCTAGCTGTTATATAAGACCTTACATCACAACCAAACTGACACCTGATCAACAACCCACTCAACCAACCAGTCCTTCCTTAGCTGTTGCACAAGACGGTCACTTGCAGAGGTAAGCTACATATTTTTAAGATTTCTATTATAATTTCCATAATACCAACAATAGTGAACACAATTTAACATTTTAAACTTTCATAATAACCAGACAAAAATAGCATTTATTTAATATAATTTTATATCCAGACATATAAAGTCCACATGACTTATCATGCCCTGATAACTCAATACAAAGCAAAGTAGCCATACACGAGTTGTTTTTACCAAAAAAATCCTATCAGTATTACATGCAATGGTAACCTGTACAACAAATTTTAACACAATAATTTAGACAACTCACTTTTACAGAGTGACGATACCAGAGGCTGCATATATACAACTTACGTCGTTGACCTCCTGATGATGAGCAGATTGCGCTTGAAACATGTAGAGGAATTTAATTTTATATAATTTATGTGAATGAACAAGAAATTTGTGTATCAAGTTGGTAATAATAAAAAAGTTATACTATGATGCATGGCCAACCAAATATCAAGAAAGTTTTATCAGTTTTGTTAATATATGATACATTTCAATCATGCTGACCATCCTCAGGCATTTACATACACGACTTTAAAACCCAAAAAGAAATGCATATGCATATATATATATATATATATACACACACACACACACACATATATATATATATATGCATTTCATTTAATCTAAAATATATATATTTTTTTTAATTTGTGAAAGTTCACAAATTGTACGAGTAATAACAGTAGTAGTAGTAATAAAGCAAGTACAAAGACATGGAGATTGAGGTCAACAGGATGTGGAAAGTGAGGACAAAAATTGTACCAATTATAATTGGAGCAATAGGAACAATTAAGAAGGGATTAGGTCACAACCTTCAGCCATCAGCCATAGAACTGCAGGAGACCACACTTATGAGCACTTCGCACATAATTCGTAAAGTGCTGGGTTAAATCACTTTGATTTCATGTTGAGATATGGACTTACCACAAGACCACCACCTAATAACTAATAGGCGATAATAAATAAATAATAATAATAATACAAGAAATTGAGAAGGTAGATCAAAAAACGAGAAAATTTCTAATTATTAAAGTTATCCACCACCCAAAGACAGATGTTACTAGACTCTACATTAAAAGGTGAAATGGTGGACGTGGATTAGTCAAACTGCAGCCCACATATAATGCTGTTATTGTTGATCTCAGCAAGTACATTAAGCAAGGCAAAGATGGGCTTACCAGATTAGTGCAAGAATATGATGCTGGGTAAGCCAAATATTCTCTGCAAAAAGATGCTAATCTAATAAAGCAAAAATATGTCACACAAAACACTGCTGCCCCAAGAATAAACTGAAATCCTGCACTGAAAACAAGAAGACAGAAAAACTCAAGAGTAAACCAATGCATGGATAATTCTACCAGGTCCTTGAAAGACCATCAGCAGATAAAGAAAAATCCATGGTGTGGTTATGTTGCTCAGGCCTAAAGGGAGAAACAGAGAGTTTAATAATAGCAGCCCAAGATCAAGCACTCAACCCATGCTATCATCAGAGGAACATCATGAGTAACCAATTGATAGTAAATGCAGAAGGTGCTGTAAGGCAGAATAACACATAAAACATTGTTACAGTGCCGTATCCTCCGCATAGATGCCTCTAGTTGAACATATCTCAGATACTGTTTCACCAGGGTTTGGATCTGACTTTGATGCATGGTGAGAGGGAGAGGAGGTGGCTAGGTAGTGCAACTTCCACAAACTTCAGATAGTAGCTCTTACTAGAGTGTATGTTACAAGAACAAGAAAAGTACAAAGGCACCGCTGCTGCCACCAAACTCGCCGGATGAATGTGGAATGTTGCTCCCCTGAAACTGCTTGATCAAGAGCAAGTATGTAGTCCAACATAAGGTCTAAAGAAAAATACGAATGATTCATCATCACCTGATGGGTACAGCAGTCACCAGTCGTCCCAAGTGCCTGAAACTTGACCTTTGCACCACAGGCCTCTTGGTGGTCATAGTGGGCATGTGTACAGAAACTTAGAACTATGCCCTCAGCCTGTGTGTCATAAACCCAGAATTACACAAGTAGAAATAGGCATAAGGTATTAAAAATTAATACCAGATTACAATAAAACAATAATACAGTGCATGTTGGTACCACTATACAACAGCAGGATGCACAACACACGCACTATCTGAATACACTAATAAACACAATAAGGTGGCTGGTTACATCCACTGGACAATATGTATACATACGGGGTTACAAGTCACTGTCAATTACTATGAACATATACCTGAAAGGGTCATAAACGTCAGTGGTACCACTGTTATGTGGAACATACCGGTATCACAGATCGAACAATACTAGAAAAATGACCCGATATAGTACTGCATGACAAAAAAGGAGAAGACTTGCCTACTGATCAATATAGCCATACCAGATTAATTAAAACATTAACACAAAAGAAACCGAAAAACTAAGCACATACAAAGACCTGGAGATCGAGGTCAGCAGGATGTAGAAAGCAGGGACAAAAATTGTGCCAGTTATGATTGGAGCATTAAGGCAACAAAGTACTTGAGCTAAATTAGAATTTTAACAACTTTTAGACACAACAGGAGGACATAAAACAAAGAAACAACACATGAGAAATATATGGTCAGCACAACCAAAACATGTAGCATATATTAACAAAACAAATAAACTTTGTTATGGCTGATGGCAGTAGGTAGGTCAGTTTTGATATGACATACCACAATGGGATGAATTCCACAAAAACACCATTCCATAATAATAGGAATATGTAAGTGTAAGAAATCTTATAAAACATTATTGGATATTAAATAACTACAGCCTATCAAATCCAATAAAACATTATTACATTTCATAATAGCAACAACTTATATTTATCTATTTGAAACTGTGGACTTTTATGATTGTTATTTTTTATATCTGTGGATTTGTTCTGATAGTTTAGAAATTTCATTCTATACTTTGTGTTGTTTCCATTCCCCTGTATTGTACCTCACTGAAGATGGCCACATGGTTGGCTGAAACATGTAGGAGGTTAGTGTGTACATAAACTAATTTCAATGTATTTGTTTGCATTTGTTGGTACCACTATGGTATATATCTGATTAATCCACTGATTATGAATCATATAAAGTTCATAAATGCTGCACATTTAGTGCCATATGATGCTGTCCTTATGGTTTAAAAATGCAGAAATAACAGCTTGCCTTAAGATACAGGTATTCTGAAATGTCACTGTGCAATGCTGGGTAAGTAGTTCCAGAAATTTTGAAGAACTATAGTGCCTTGAACCTGAAGATGAAGATCTATGAGCCTTCACAACTTTGAGGACTACTTATCCACAATACAGTGTAATATCCCCGAAGACTTGAATGTTCAGCGACCAATCAGCATATCAAGTAGCACTCTGGAACATCTTACCTGTTTGGTGTCCTCTAAAGTGACAGGCTTGTAATTAGCTGCCATATTCTCAATGGAAGTACAATATGCTGCATATATTTTTTGCTGACTATTTATGAAATGTTTTGTTAATTCAATCTGGTGTCTTAAAATCACACTTAATGCCAAATCAAATGGAGTTGTTTTTTCTGAAACAGATATATTCAAGTAATTAACTGACATATTCTCCACTGATGCACAATATGTACAAAACTTTCTGTGTTAACTGTTTGGAAAATGGTTTGCTAATTCACTTTGGTGCTTTAAGATCTCATTAAATACCAAATCAAGAGGCAGCTTTTCTTTTTTTCTGCAACAGATAAGCTGACATAGTCACAACTGGAAGACATTTGATTCATCTTTTCTGACTTACAGAGAGTTTAAAGTTTGCAAGTCCATGCATCATCATACAATTCAAATAAATCAACCAACTAGATGCAAAAATTTCTCAAGTTTATTACTTGACGTTTATGTACAGCTCAACATGTTTCGGGCATCCTCACACCCATCATCAGGAGCTCAACAACTGCAGTAGCAGCCTCTGGTTTTACCTTCGGAGCATGGTGGTAGCACTGCTGTTGGTAATGATCCAGCCGGCCGGCCCAACCACGACCAACAGCACTGCTACCACCATGCTCCGAAGGTAAAACCAGAGGCTTCTACTGCAGTTGTTGAGCTCCTGATGATGGGCGTGAGAACGCCCGAAACATGTTGAGCTGTACATAAACGTCAAGTAATAAACTTGAGAAATTTTTGCATCTAGTTGGTTGATTTATTTGAATTACAGAGAGTTTTTTAAAGTTAAAGCTGACAACTTAATGTCTTACAGGTCACCAATAAACAGGGGTTGCTTTCCCTGTAAAAAATGAGCTGAAACAATTGTGCATTACACGAGTTTTAAGGTTTTCACAGTTGTGTGGATGGGGTATAAGTTCTTCATGGACCTTATGACTGATGAAGATGAGACCACCATGCCATCTCAAAATGTCAGAAATCAAATATCCAGTGATAGAGCATTACAACCCAGAAGTAATCATATCTCAACTGAGTGTTAGTTTGTCTCATGCAAAAAAAATTAATACATACAAAACAATAATAGCTTTCTGTTCCTGTCTTGCCAAAAAAAAAAAAAAGTTTTCTCAGTGTAAGAAGGATCAACAGCCAGTCAGTCATTTTTTTTAAATCTTTACAGACAGAAGACTGTGCTTACAATGAAACTATTGCCTACAAAGACACAAACAATCTATTTCCACAGTATCAAATTGAGTACCTAGATGTGTGAAAATTGCTGATGACCAAAAGACATTAGTCACCACTGTAAACTATGAGTCTTTCATGGTGGTTTATATTAGTATTGCTTTCATACTTAGGCGATGATACCATTTTTACTGTGGGGCAAGGGGGGTGTTCACGTACAGTTCAGAGAACATAGATGTTCTGTACTTCAGCATGAAATAACTAAACAACCTGGTACCATTATTTATAGTTCAAGACCATAAGGCTATGGGAAATATGGAATTCCTTTATGCTGAAGTCACACTCTTGTTTAGTCACAAACTCCTGAACAATGAGATGGCAAGGTTTAGCAAATGTTGACAAGCCAGCGAACCAAAACGGAGTTTTATAGCCAATGAATTGAAAAAGACAACTCATCATATTGTCTTATTCCGTTAATATTTTGGTGTAATGTTACTTCAGTAGGTGCACAGTTTCTTCTTTACATAGATAAGGTAAAGATTCCCCTAGCCTTAGAAGTACACTCTGAAGACACAGAGCTGTTTTTTTTTAAGTATAGTGTCACAGTGGCAAGTGGTCAGCTTCACAAGCTTGCTGCTCCCCATCTGAGGAAAGAATACCCAACACACTTTGAATAGGCCACGGGCAGGAGACTAGAGTTCTTCTGGACGTGGTAGAAAAGAGAAAAATCCAAACCCCTGTCAGAAATTAATTTGAGACATGAAGCATTTGGCTGGTCACTTTACTAAGGACAACCACATCCACAACAGCCGTTCAATTTCATCTGTTTCAATCCACTTACAACAAAGATATCATAATTGGGGCCCAAGTGAAAAAATGTCATCATATTGTCAGAGTTCCTATGGTTGGACCAATAATTTATTTAAATATTGTATAGACACAGGATTTTCTCTACAGCATTAATTGCCTGTATGTTTACAAAATATATTCAAGCTCTTATCTAGAGTGATGGACATGTAGATGGTGTCCTGTAAAGAACTAATCCCTTCCACGTATGCCACCAATGCCTTACACCTCTCACACTCACTGAACATCTGATCACTACTGTGAAACTGTATTGTTATGCATGTACTGCACTGTACTATTTTATGCAATGAGGAACATTCTGTGGCACTTTTGTGTATTTTATTCACAAAGGGCACAGTCCACCACTGAAACAAATGGCAAGCATAATCACAAACATTTGGGATAAAGTATGGTAATTTATCTCTACTTATATTTTATTTCTGTTCAAACAATTGACAAAGTTATTCAACTAACCTTGTTTTTCAATCCTTGAGTAGTATTTATACTCTGGAATAATCTCCTGAAGGCTGTGTGTTTCTCCACCTTCTGCGTGCATTACAGGCTGACTGTAACTTGGTTGCTGAATCTCATTTTTTGCATTTAACACAGGACAAGCCACATTAATATCAGTCTGAACCCCTATGCTGCAGTATTTCGTATCTTCCAAATACTTAATTTCAGTTTCATTAGAGTTAGGCCTTAGGGGTCTAGAATATGCAGAATTTAAGTGACTGCTTGATTTTGCTAATGAAGGTTCATCATTTCCATTTGATGTTGATACAGTTTTATTCACAGACTCTAATTTAACTGAAGAAGAAAGGACATCCTCCACATCACTGCCTTCTTGTTGGGATTTGTCTGAGACCACCTGTAAGGATAAAGATCTGGAGCTTATATTAGTTTGCTCACTTGAAATGCTTTCTTCCTTTGAGAGATCTTGTTGTACTGTATATTTCAATTCAGAATGACTAGACAGTTGGTCCATCATTTCTTCATATGATGAATTCGTTTTGACTGACAAATCATTGATACTGGTGGCATTAATGTCGTCTTCTTCAAGTTCTTCTTCAATTTCCTCATTAACTTCCTCTTGTGATTCTAATGTAGTTTTCTGCTCACTCTCTGAATGTATTATTTTTCTTGTATCATCATTAAAGTTGACTTTATGTGCTGGCACTGTTCTGTTTTCTTTTGAACTTTTCACCCCCCTTTGAACATCTGAATTTTCTTCTTCTTCCACTTTTTGCACTTCAGGAGCATCAACCAAATCTTCAAAAGTAAGGATTTTATAAGGTAATGATCTGAAGAACCCATGACTGCTTGTTGATGAAATGTGTGAACCACTCAGTTCTGACACAACTGAATTCTCTTGGCTTGATTCCAGATGAGTCAGTTTCTTCATATTACCAAGTGTAGGGTAAAGGGTGATGTTTTGTTTTGATGTAGGGACACAGGTTGATGGTAAAACTTGGTCTGTATGACTTTTCAAAAGGAAACGTGTATTGTGTAAGTGGCCTAAATTAGAATTAAGCACTGCTTCAGAAGTGGTAAGTATATTCCTTGCTGAATTACTACAAGAACTAATAACTCTGTCCTCACTTGCAGTCAGTTTAAAGGAAAGATTTTCCTCAACAGAATCATCACTTAAACTGCTGTTTATCTCACAACAGATTTCCAGCTGTGACTCTTTTGGGCTGACCTGGTATCCTGTTTTTTCAAATGCAGGTACTCTTGAAGTTTGTTGAGTTCTTCTTATGTTTCCTTCCCTTTGGAGATATTCTCTAGAAGTAATGTCATGACGTACCTCACTTAATAAGTTCCTTGAGATCTGGGATTTGTTTAACATTCCTTCTGACTGAATTTCTAATTTGGGAGCAGTGTCGTGTGGAAGTATTGAACTCTCAGAAGCTGTGTCATTTACTTCAAAAGAAATATTTTCCCTTCTTGTAAAGGCAGTCTGTGTAGAAAGCCGCGCTTGGCTTGAATTTTGAACATTAGTTAATGGATGGTTCAGTGATAATTCCGACTTGTTATTATTGAATTCAGAATTTTCAGGTATATCAAATGAATCATTCTTCGATATTCCTTTTCTTGAATTCAGAGGAATAATATGTATGGGCAATAAAAGTCTACTGACCTCATGTGAGGTTTTTAAACTGGAACATGGTGACTGTAATAATCTGCTTTTAACCATATCAGGTTTCACCTTCAATGACATATTTGTCCCCCTTCTTGAATCTGTGTCTGAAGATAATGATATGTTATCTGTACGAAAGAGAGGCAAGATGTCATTCTGAACTGGAATTGCCTCATGGTGTTTGTCAGATTTCAGAGAATATTTCTGATCAAATCTTCTAATTGTTTGAAGAACATTATTTACATCACAGCTTTTAAACTTACTATATGGCTTCGCCGAAGTATTAGGATGTGATTCCTTTTGTGGTTTTACACCATTATTTGTTTTGCTAATGCTCACCGTCATCACAGTCGGCGTTTTCGATCCACTGCCACTAGACTGAGTGAGGGGAGTTTTTGAATTTGATAACGATGTTGAAAGAAAAGAATTGCGGCCTGACCACATTTTAATAATAGATACACGTCAATGGCATTTTACTGTTTTAATACCTGTACGCTATAAAATTAAGTGAAAAATTAATGAAAATCCAACGTTTTGATACACCATTGTCTTTAACTTGTCGCCATATTTTATCAACAAATACGTCGTTACCATGGGAACGTATCGATTTCGAATGTAGGTTCAACAACTGAAAGTAACGTTGAAGTATTGCACAACCTCTTAGGAAGAAACTCTTGAGCGAGTTTATGATTCGTCCTGAGCGTGGTTGGCATTGATTGGCCGCGATGAATTGACCAATGGCAGTATTCCATCTGTCTGTGTACTGCGTTGCATTACGGTGTTGGAACTGGCGAGAGTGCCGGTGATATTTGTTATCTCTTCGTGGTGTGAGTGAGGGACGGTAGTTGTGTTGGTTTCTCTTTTGCAACAAAATGCTCTATTTCCTAAGTGTTTGTGCCTTTGTGGCACTCTGTGTTGTAAATGCAGAGGTTTATTTTGAAGAGAAGTTCTTGGACGGTAGGTGCTGGAATTGTTATATTATCCATTTGTATACGACATGTAGCCGCTGTTTGGACATGGTAGTCCACGTATATAAAAATTTCATGATATTTTACTGTGTTACTTTTACCTCTTAGTACTGTACCTAAACGTAAGATAAAAACCTATTTAAAAAATTTCAGATTCCTGGGAAAAGAATTGGGTGTACTCTGAGCATCCAGGAAAGGAGTTTGGAAAGTTCGTTTTGTCCCAGGGAAAATTTTTTAACGACGCCGATAACGACAAGGGTGCGTATCTAGGAAATTATATACTAACTCTTATGTGCACACTTGATTACTGTGTATACTAAGAATTCGTGGTAGTATAAAGGTAGCGCTTTTGAGACGTAATGAAACTGAAACAGGTGAGAAAACCCACTAAATGTTTTATCCCACTTGCGATGACATCGTCATATAGCTTAGATGTTTGCTTGTTAATTTAGTGTTGATTAAAAAATCAGTGTACCAGTGGTGAACAGTGGCTGGATCTGTGTTGTAACACCCATTTAAAATTCTTCGTTTAGTAACACTTCGAATTAGGTTTTTGTCTTGAGCGAAGGCTAATTGAGAGTTAGCGATGCATATGCGTTGTGGAAACTTGCCCGCTCTATATCGGAATACCACCATGCCTTTTCTTCTGACATGTAACTCTACAAGCCTTTATTTACCAAGCCCTGTACATACTATTATTTGTTAGCTACAGAAAGTATTTTCTGCAAAAATGGTTATGTAAGTAGCGAATGTATTAGTTACCATTGTCAGTATTTCTTGCATCCTATATGTAATGTCACAGCTGCCAACAGAATATTGTCACAGGGGGCCATGTTATGGTGCCAGATATGCTAGGCAACCATAAATATTTCATGTTGCAACTTTATGCTTTGAGGTGTGCTTCAAAAAACAGAAATACCTTTGATCCGAGGAGGTAAGGCTTTGAATTTTATGCTTTGAGGTGTGCTTAAAAAAACAGAAGTACCTTTGATCCGAGGAGGTAAGGCTTTGAATTCGCATTGTAATAACAAACTTTTAGGGTTTCAGGTTTCATCACATTGGCACATCAACAGCAATATTTATAGCAGCAAGTTTGGGCATTATATTTTGGTTTTATTTACAGTTGCTTAAGGAGGTAGGTATTAATGTTTCCTTTTACCAGCACTGGTATTTGCCATATATGTTATTCTCAATAATAGTGGTTAGTATCTTGACGTGATTGTTTATGGCTGCCGTTATTTGCAGTGTGGCTTCTTTGCCTTCGTATTAGGTACAGATAATGTGAACATTTTCAGTTGGAATGTTTCTTGTACCAGGTAGTTTCTTCAACTTGTTGGTGCATGTATAATAGTAGACAGTAAAAGCAATCCCATTATAGGCCTGGACAGGCCCTGAGGGTTCCAGGAGGTTGAATCTCCCAGATTTCAAGACAGTTGGCACATGAAGGTGGGAAGGTTGTCAGCCCTACGCTCCGGCCGCCTTACCCTCAGGAAACATTCCTGGTACTCATTTCTGTTAGAGGCTGAGTCAACCCCAGGGCCATAGCGTGGCCAGAAGGATTATGTCAATGGAAAAATCCAATGACACCATCGGGAATCGAACCCGCGACCTTCCAGCTTGTACCGCAGTGCCTCAACCAACTGCGCCATCGCGTACCCTGATAGTAGACAGTCTTAATGTGATTGATTCATCCCCATTGTGCTTTATTTGAATGTTTATTAAAAACAGTCTTATACAACATGTAACTGTAAGACTGTGTTTTAATAAACATTACAATAGTAGACATTTCCATATGACAGGAAGAGAAAGTGCTGGTACCATTTTGGATTAGTTGTCACATTTAAATAGATACATTAGTTGACAAGCTTTTCTTGTTTTGCATACCGAGTTGGCACAGCACAGTTGTAGTTAAAGCAGTTGCCATGAATTTGTTCTTATTGTGGCAAGAATGGATATTTTAGTTGCGACATTTACCGCGTAACTTTGACTTCGTACTCATAGACCTGTATTTCATTAGTTGTTGTAGGAACTTGTTGAAAACTGGTCTTTTGGTCCAGAAGCTTAATGAAGCGACACACAGACCTCATGAATCAATGCTTCATGTACGGGAGAAAATTTGACCAAAAATTGTATAAAAACAGTATGTGGAGGACTGACATTGTAAAACTGTTTATGCTGTTGTAAAAATATATGGTGTTAAATCTAATTTTAATCCTGCTCCAATTTTTTATTTTTGTGGTGGTAATAGAGTGGCCTGGGATCTTGTGCAGGTATAGTTATGGATGCAAGTGAGTGAGTCATTGCATGACAGCTTCTAATTTCCATGCTCAGCTGTTGTGTGTGTGTGTCCCCCTCCACCCACCACTGCCTCTGTCTCTGCAGTGAATTATAGTCATGGCTTTGTATTAGGCATAGGACAGTCTCATATTTACCTTGTCGTGTGTTATGAGATATGTTTCTATATCAGAATTTATTGTCCATTATATGTGGTGTTCAGGTAAATGGTTGTGCATAAATGAATACATTTTTCTTTTCAGGTATACAAACATCACAGGATGCTAGATTTTATGCATTATCCACAAAATTCAAACCATTTAGCAATAAGGATAAGCCTCTAGTTATTCAGTTCACTGTGAAACATGAACAGAACATTGACTGTGGTGGTGGATATGCAAAAATCTTTGACTGCAAGTTGGAACCAAAAGATATGCATGGAGAAACACCGTATGAAATTATGTTTGGACCCGACATTTGTGGGCCAGGAACAAAGAAAGTTCATGTTATATTTAGTTACAAGGGCAAAAATCTCCTTATTAACAAAGATATTCGCTGCAAAGATGATGTCTACACACATCTCTATACATTGATTGTGAAGCCAGACAATACTTATGAGGTAGGATTTGATAACTATGACTGTCATGTATCAACCTACAGAAGAGACAGTTTCTAATTGTGTACATTTAAACACTGTTATAAGTGAATTAATTTGAATGCTGTAACTTGGTTGAATTTCAAATGCCTTACCTCAGACTATTAATTGGGATGTTTGATATGGCTGTGTTAACATTTTCATTGTTCTTCCTTTTCATATTTGAATCAAAAAACTTTGTTTCTTCTGCTTTAGTATGTGCTACAGTATCTGGTTTGGTGTTTAAACTGTGTACCACCCTACCTTTCATCAAGTTCAGAATTTAAAGTAGATGTTACTACAGTCATTTGATGTTTCTTGCTTCAGGTTTTGATTGATAATGATAAGGTGGAATCTGGGGAGTTGGAAGCTGACTGGAACTTCCTTCCTCCTAAGAAAATAAAGGATCCTGAAGCTAAGAAACCTAGCGATTGGGATGACAAAGCAACTATTGATGATCCGGATGACAAGAAGCCAGAAGATTGGGATAAGCCAGAGCATATTCCTGATCCAGATGCCAGTAAGCCTGAAGACTGGGATGATGAAATGGATGGTGAATGGGAGCCACCTATGATTGATAATCCGGAATACAAGGGAGAATGGAAACCAAAACAGATTGACAATCCAAATTACAAGGTACTTAAATTTTTCAATTATTGAATGTACACTCAGCTCTAAAACCTAATGGTAAGTTAAAGTATTATGTTCACATCAAGATTAGGAAGGTCACATGTCCAGATGGGAAAGTGTATGAACTGCATGTGATATATATATATATATATATATATATATATATATATATATATATA
>Ga0268261_10001020_pt1 | contig 18895 bp, 18 predicted proteins | sample TergutNc150P1_FD_190353 | JGI IMG/M metagenome (GOLD analysis project Ga0268261, IMG submission 190353) | Nasutitermes corniger P1 segment gut microbial community from laboratory colony in Florida, USA - Nc150 P1 (SPAdes) (version 2) | ecosystem: Host-associated > Arthropoda: Insects >...
GTAACTTCTGTATGAACCGCTGACGAAAAGGCTGGTTGTCGTGATGTAGAGTCTCACCCCAAATAGTGTCACGATGAGGCCTAGTCTGACGGACTAAAGCCCGGAAGAATGGTTCAGGCCGGAATGAATCTGGGCCGTTTTCCCTCAGCTTTTATAAGGATAAAAGCTGAGTCTCGCATATTTGTGTCAATAACATATACGAAATACCGCCGCGAGGCAACCTTGGACAGGTGTGACAGATCGATAAACATGCACTAAGTCAGCATGTTGCAAAAACGCTTACCACTATGCGAAGGTCAGAGTAGTGAGCACATGGGCTGACGCACGGCGCCCATTGCCACTACAATAAGTTACCGTATAGTCTGGTATACTCTCTAACCTAACCCTCCGTAGTACTTGTATATAAACTTGAGTTTTTGAAGGCTGGGTGGTGAGGACCCAAGTTTCTCATATACTTTATTTAAAAATAAAGAACTGTGCCAGATAGCCGAATTTTAATACCTGTCGAGTCCGAATGTCAACGCGTTTGACCATTTAAAAATAAAAAATTCGAAATTTCTCAATATTTCGAGGGTTCGATTTTTGACATCCTGACATTTTATTTTATAGTACGTTTCTGCATGTAGAAAATGAGGTTACGCCGATCGCGGAACACGATCGAATGCGATCTAACGGAATGCAAAAAAGTATTATGTGCGGAGAGTATCGAGGATGCAGGAAGTTCCAGTTTATTGTACAATATAACACGCGTCGAAGTTCCTCCTCGTGTTCTGGATGTTAACCTTGCAGGAAGATGCGACTCATTGTGCAATGTGCATCGGAAATAACACGTGTCGAAGTTCCTTCGTGTTTCGAATTTTACCTTGCCTTGCTGCACAAAGTCTTTAGTACTCTTTTTGCACACAGTAAAAGAAGTTATATAGATTACTAAATAGGCTCTAATGCTATTAAATTGAATTTAAGAACGAAATAAGTGTAAAATTATAAAACTTTATTTTGACGTCGTAAATATTGCTACTTGAAATGCAAGGTTATAGCGTGTGCACTGTAATAATGCGTGCTGTGTAAATATTATAGAAATTTTGACGTCGTCAATATTGGTAATTAAAATAAATATCGTATTTTTAGTACGAATTTAATTTTATTTAAAAATAAAAAACTATGCTAGGTAGCCAAATTTTAATAGCTGTTCAGTCCGAATTCGAACGTGTTTGACCCTGTAAAAATAAAAAAATGTCATTTTTGACACCTCAACATTCGATGGTTTTATAGTACGTTTTTTTACGCAGAAAATAAGGTTACACATTGTCGAATATGCTCGAATGCGATTTAAATATAAAAAAGAAATATGTGCAGAGAGGTTTGAACATAAACTGACGTGTGTTAGCTATGTGAAAACAGCGCGTGTATGAAGCCTTGAGGCGACCTAACGTTGTAGGTTACCTTGTATCGAAGTCTGAGACTAGCCAGCGTTTTCTCATAAACTTTATTTTAAAGTAAAATTGTAGTAGGTAGCCAAATTTTAATACGAGTGAATGAATTTAAACAAATTATAGAAGGCAGCCAAATGTTAATACCCGTCTGAATCCCCTAATACGAGTAAATGCAAATTAAGTTGTAAACGGATATGTACGAGGTCGACACGTCTTACTGCACAGCAGTTCCAGGAAATCTGCGCATGTAGATACCTATCCGAATCCCCAATACGAGTGAATGTAATTTAATTAAATGTAAAACGTATGTTCAAGGTTGACATGTCTTGCTTCACAATAGATCTAGGAAATCTGCGCGGGTAGAAAAATTCTAACCTTTTAAGTATGCAAGTGTGTAATTCTCTCTCTCGAAGTAAACAGGTTGTTTTTGACGTATAAAAAGCTTCCAAAGAAGACCTACGCATAACATATCTGCTGCTGCTGTGTTGCTGCTGCTGTGCTGCAATAATAACCTGCTGTGCTGCAATAATAATCTGTGCTACAATAATGCGTAATCTGCAGTGGTGCAACCATCATCCTCTGATAAGTCATTGTGTTTTATATTTTGCACGTGTTTCGATTAGGATTACATAGGATGGGTGTTGATAAAGAAAAAACGTAAAGTGATTTCAGTTTATTTCTCACGTTAGCTTACGTTATTGTACAGATTTCAGTTCGCGTTCTTGGAATAATTTTTGACAGTTTCCAATAAATTCGGGTCCCTTGACGTATCGGACATATACGCAATGCGGATAAAATATGGCGTGTTCTTCAAATGGGTCATCTTGCGGTTCCCACGCCTGAAATCCGCCTCCACAGTGAAAACAAATTGTCTGAGCGTCCCAGGTTGCAAAGTATGAATATATCCTTAGTGACAACGAAAAAACGCAGTTAATATATTATTTGAATTATAGTGTAAATCTGACCGTCGTAATAAAATCCGACCTAAGGGAGTGAGGTGTCGGTCTCTTGTCGGCGGGCCAGCGGTCTTCGAATGTCCGCAGTCTCGTGGCATAGGAATTGTATGTAGGAAATCTCGATGTCCAAAGAGTAGTCTCTGTTCACTAGGAAGAAGTCCGTCATAGATTGGACGGGCCGGACCTCAGGTCCTATGTCGACAGAGCGTTCAATGTTTGAGTCCCGTGTATCGTCCATGGAACGGAATGAAATCTGTGCACGAATACGTCTTTTATAGGAAAATGCGAAGGGAATATCAGATCCATCTAGTGATAGGACAAATTAGAACACTGACGTAATCATTTAAAAGTATATTTTTATTGGAGAACAAAAGAAGTGAATACAGATAGTTTACAATAACAATGTTTTTATCTCTTCGTAAAGCTGGGGATAGAGAATATTCTTACTATATGTAGGTTGCGGTTCGATATAATCAGTTGAAGTCAGCAGATATTGCACGTCATGACATCAGTCAGGGCAATATCGTATAAAACTTGTTGATTCCTAATAATATGCACGATAGTATTAAGGTAACGCAGATCTGCCAGCTTGAAGGTGATGTGCATGCGTTGGCCTAGATACATCCAGGCGGTCAAGTAAGAGTCTCCCGTAATTATCCAGAATCCGTCGTGGACGCCCGACGAATAATGCGTGTTAGCACAGAGGACTTGACATAGGGGCAGTAGATGTTCGGTTAGCGCGGTAACTTGCTGCTCCGTCATTCTTACCGGTCCCGTCTTCGATCCTCCAAACTCCATGAAAGGTTGATATCCTGATGGGTAAAGCCCACCGAGACGTAACTGCTCTTGTCCTCTATAAAAATATACGGCGAAGTAACTCGGTTGGGATCGAATGCGGGACTGATTACTTCGATCGGATACGAGCAAATATCGATTTCGGGCGCAGCGACGTTACGTTTAGGTCTGGCGGCGGCGGAGGTGTTGGTTACTTCGCCACCCGAAAAACTAAAACCTCCCCGGGGTCCTCCTCCGTATGGGACGGCGTTTTCTAGCTGACATGTCTGTGTAGACTGATACGAAGCTAGTAGTTCATTTGTTTTATGCAACTGAAACAGACGTGGGATGACATCATTACAGTTGTATCCCCGAATTAAATATTGTTGTGTGGCGTAAACTGTCTTTTAGACATTTCACGTAAGATTTGGTTTTGAGGTAGTACGTGAACCACCCCTAAAGGGAATGCGCGTTATGCGCCGCACAACACTTGTCGGGAAAGCGGTGACAGGGCATACTACAGCTGGTAATCGTTCTGAACCTCTTGCGTGAATGGCAGACATAAGTGTCTCCATTTTGAACTGTGCGACCTAGCAAGCTCGAGAGAAACCTGCTTTTGGCGTTGCCTTTAGAGTATAGATGAGCAAAGTTCGCCGTGGCTTCGTTCACAGTCTGGAATAAAGCGGCATAATCGATATTCCCGTCATTAGTTTAAACCATTCTATGTGGAGCCGTGAGCTTCCATGGGGTAGGGGGGTAGAAAACGAAATGTTTCGAGGAAGTTATCGGCCACCACAGATACTTCTTTGACGCCCTCCCCACCGTGTACCCCGATAGGTATTTATAATCGATAACGGCATCCATTTCGTTAAGCGTAGTTTGCAAATAAGGTACTAGTTCGTGGGAACTCACCTTATATACCTACTGGTGCAGCATAGGCCTCCGCGAGGTATCCCGCGTAGAGACCAGAATTCCGATGCGAAGAGTTGTCCTACTTGCCGATCGGCGAAGCCCCGTGTAAACAGACCGATGAATTGTTTTCCCGTGTAGCCTCTACCAGTGTACAGGGCGAACAGACAGCAATATTTGCCGCAAACGGTACTCGCAGGTCCTTGGAGCTGTACGTCGTTATAATGTAGGACCGTACAATTGCGTCTGAAGAATGACTGTATGTCTTGTATGAGGGGACATACCGTAGGCATCAAAATACAATGTGGTCGAGGACCGGAGTTCGAGACGGATAGCTAACCAGTGTGATCCCGCCTGCGTGTGCGTAACTGTATTGACTATGACAGTGCTAGGCTGCGTGATAGAATGCGGTAGCAGGTCGGATGGAAAAAGCCCTAAAACGATTTTACTTTCTTTAAGATGCACGAAAACTGAATTGTTTCCATAATTTTTTAAAAGTCTGTAGTGACGGTCCGCAAAAGATCGACACGAACAGAATTGTCGCATTCCATGTATAGAAGATAAGTGACCGCCTCCTTTAACGCGTCGCCGAATTTCAACTCGATTCGTATAGCGCCACTTTCCGCAGGTGAAGCGTGCGCTTCCGATGCGGCCATATCGTGTGTAAGATCAAAGAGAAGCATGAGGAAACCGTTTATATACATGTCGTGAGTTATCTGAAGTCCCGAGTTCGAATGGTGAATGCCGGAACCCTCGAAATGAGACTTCTATCCCATGACGGTCGTTTTCTCATGACCCGTATCCAAAGATAGGCTCTCGCTAGGGATCTGTCTGCCGTTCACGTACATCACGAATGTACGAAGATCGAAATGTTGAAATTTATAGGGATTCGTTTCCATGGCGCTACGAAAGTCTTTGCACACTAACATAGTGAACAGGAGCCGTTTAGGAATGCGACCCATAACGGCGTTGTCTATCGAGAGAGACCGGGGTCCGCCACAGAATGTAAAGGTTTTCAGTTCGACTCTCGTGAAGTTATAGATCGTTAGTCTTTGGAATCTCGTTATGGGCCAGTAGGATCCGCGGATTTGCCCGTATGCGTCTGACAAAGTTTAGCGTCGAGAAATTTAAAAATAGTCTGAATCGCCGTCAATATTCATCAGGTAGAAACTATTGCGGGCTTTCGTAAGTTATCTGTAGCCCGACGCGTGGAAGTATGAATTCTAAAACGTTGCAGATATCACTGTGTATCCATCCGTACATCTCGATCTCTTTGTTCTGTTTCTGACGGTTCCAGCGCGCCACGAATCCCGCGTTGGTCGTTGGCTCCGCAGCCTTCGTGGGGGCACAAGGCAGGATATTGCCATCTTTATACCAGTAGCTGTTTGTGAGATGCGATAAGGCGGTGTCTGAACCGTACGTTAGAAGCGTTTCCAGATAAGCAACATAATTATAAAGATCACCCGATTGTGTTATATTCACGCCGTTGAGAGCGATAGTGCATTGACTGAATAGCGAGTGTAAAAGTTATTTGTACCGGCGGTGAAATCCCTCGCGTCCAGAGAGGTCCCATCGACCTTCGTAAATTTCCCGCGAATGAGGAGTTTTATATCTGGATCAACGTATGTGTCGTAATCTGGGGTATCACGAATTTAATATCGCTCTGATCTATGGACGCTATTGGTTTGTAGACTACTACACTTGTTTCTACGATGGCGCTCTGTACAGGCTTCCTAGCGAATATATCAAATTCGTTGCTCGTAAACTCTGGTAGCTGGTCCGTCTGAGACATGGTCGGTCCGTGACTGATGTCCGTTAAGAAAAAATATCGCGTTTTAGAGTACCGACCCGCTTACGACCGTTGACCCGTTTAGACTTTTCTGCGTGCCGGTTGTTGTCGTTCTCTTACGTTTAGCGTTTCTTAAAGCAGACGATGCTCTCTTTCGCTTACGACCACCTCCTCCCCGTAACTTTTTGATTATATTCTGTGTCGGTCACGTGTTTTGAGACGATATAATGGGTTCCCGTCTGAGGATCTTGCCGCCGGTGCGTAACGCCTCGCGTCAGAGAGCTCTGAGCGTCTCCTTACTCATAGATTTGGTACCACTCCAAAGAATGGGTCTAAGAGTCCTAAATAGGCCGGTCAGTATACCACCTAATCCATATCCTCCCTGCAGGAAAGGTAGAGTTATGTAAATCGGCCCCAAATCTTCCCGTTCGCGACCCGCCTGCTGGCGGTAATATAGAATAAGAGGATCCATCGTTACAAAATAATGATAGAAGTGACGTCGGGTTTCATACGCGTCGAAAATGTAGGAACACTTTTGAGGGCACTATGCATGACATTAACGGGATCGTCATATCTTTCAAATCCATTATCACTATACTTATAGTCTGAATCGTACGTTTTTCGACAGGTACACAATAGATATTCATAAACGCGTATTCGCACGTCCTCGTAGGATATATAATCGTACGTAAACATCTGACGTAATTATTGCCTACAAACTGATGTGCTATTATGTCCCAATAAATCAAGGCGTTTGTGTCGCCAATAACGTCGATCGGTCTGAGATTACAGTATTGAGTAGGAGGGCATTTAAATTCGCATATCCCCACGTCCCACTTATCTGTCGAACCCATGTCTATAAGTTGTGCCAGTTGAATCGTAAAAGTAGAGGGTGTATTTAGAAGATAAATTTTTCGCGAGGCATTACTAACAGTGTCACACGAAAATGTTTGCAGTCCATGTTTTTTCCAAATATTTTTCACGTTGGCCGCAGGTATTCAACTATCGAAAACTGCACCGTATCCTCTCCAGCGAATCAAGTACTCTCGAATGCCGCTCTTTATTCTGGTGCGTAGAATTTTATCTATTTTAAACGCGGTCCTTTTTGTGACGCGAACGGGCATCAATTCTTCTTAAAATTGACCGTCTATTATTTTGCAGTTCAAATCTTCGAGTTCTTATACGGGCCGGGGAGTCCTACGAATGACGTTGATAATTCGGAATATCCCCGTGGTGTAATTTTGCTCTCCGCCTTTGGCAAATTTCATTTTTTCTTTACTAATGCGTACGTGCTGTCCCACGCTTAATTTGGGTCGCGCAGTACGGACCCGGCTCCGTTTCTCGTTCATTCGATCCCATATAGCTAGAACATCTGAATCCGTCACTCTTGCCGGCGCCATGCCGGTGGTACCGTGAATCGTCGCGTTGTAGCCTTTCACAAATTGAGGGAGTATGGCGATATATCTATTCGTGTTTTTATATGCACAGTATTTGTATAATTTATCCCGGATAGTGCGATGAGCTCTTTCGATGACCGAGCATTTGACATAGGGGTTTCTACATATCTGAAACTGAATTCCCTCGCGTTTTAACATGTGAAACGATTTATTCGAGAATTCCTTCCCTCTATCCGTGCGCACCCAGACAGGACATCGTATAGGTTTAAAATATTTGGGGTCCTTAAACATGGATTGAAATGCCGTCGTGACAGCTTTGCCCGTCTTAGATAATAGTGGGATGATGTGTAAGAATTTGAAAAATACATCTATTACAGTTAATAGATATTTGACGCCGTCGTTATATTTGCTGAGACCTTGGACATCGACCAGATCACACTCCCACACGTCAGTGATATTCACGGTGTCGGGATTCCTATGAATACGTTTTCGCACCGCTCTGTGTAACGTGTACGCATCTTGTTTTAAGAGCCAGACTTTAATATCTGCAGGCTGTGTAATCTCATTCTGTTTACTCGCACTCTGCCTGACGGCGTCTCGCAGTTTCTGCAGAGTTGAAAAAGAGGACGGTCTAGCGGGGTCATAATAGTCTGCTTGTCATCTTTCTTTAATATTTCAAAGACTGTTCGCGTAATGATGCTTCAATGCCGCGACGTCTTGTCTGGGGAAACGGCTTAGCGATTATGGTTCGGAATTTGAATCCACGGGGGATATGGGTGGAGGCACCGGGTTCTTAACCCTCCAAATGAGCGCTGGTCAGATCCAAAATGTTCTTATATTGTTTAAGTTCCTCTTAGCTGACAAGTCTGTTATCTACTTTTTCCCGAGTTAATAGCCCCAGAGACCTCGCGTACCTTTAAAATGCTTATCCCTAATATTAAGGTCACTGTATCCTCGGTCACATCGGAATTACCTATAAAAATCAATTACCTATTTTACGCAAACCGTATTCCGCATCGAGAACGCCTCTTGTGAACATATAGTGACAGGTATGGGCTAGCTATCTCTCCGAAAGACTTCCTAGCGAATGCTCTTGCGTCTCCTTCCCTAACGGCACCGGCAACCTCCTCTTCATCATCGGTGGCAGTAGCACCAGCAATTCTAGTACTAACAGGACTTGTCTGTTTCATATATAGCCTCTCCCGCAGAGGAGGTTAAGGGGAGTGCTACAGGCCGTGGCGGCGTTGCCACATGTTGAACGGTCTGCGTACCGAACTCTGCTGACTCGTTTTTAGTCACTTTTTTGTGCGAGTGTAGTGTAATACCGTTTTATAAAGTTGGCGATCGCTCTTTATGAATGCCCTACGTCCGCCGGCGGCGTCCTCGATCTCGCCACGCATTGCCACCCACATGCGGGTGGTGAGAGCCCATTCTTCATCGTTACACGTGTTTGTGTTTATTATTATGCGTCGTCTTCTTGTGAAAAGACAATTTTCGCCGCTTATTTTTTGTAGACGATTGTGAGGGGCGCTCATTTTTATTTAAGTAATCGGCCGAAACAAGGTACATTTTGCGTAACATTATTTTAAGCGTCGCGCGAACGAAATATAAGACTGGCTACAGTGGGTAAAACGGCACTTAGCAGAGGCACGAGAAACCCTCATTGATTTATGAAAAGTTTCTTAGTCGCGACAGACACTCGTCTATCTGCGAGGGCGCGGAGTGGAACTTTAAACTTTCGTAATCTCTTCTTCTGACAGGCAGTCAACGTTAGATTGTCATGTAACACATTTAGCACACATTCGCTAAGAGAGTTCATGAGTTCGCCGTAACACTTTTTAATGATGGCTTTCCGTAATTGTGGTTTTGTTGTCTTGAGTACTTGTAGATGGTGATAGTTGGATTTTATCCGCTTTATCCTTTACCCGAGTGTAAATAATGGGAGGATATTCAGACGGAAAGACATTGGTTCGATACCGTAGCAGATCGTCCGTATCCTGAGCAAAGTGTAAGATCATATAGCCGTACGGATTATGGGTTGCCTCTCGATACGCTTCACACAGACTGGCACTAGCTTCGGGAAGAACTTGCCGCGCGAGGTATGCGAACTGGTTCCTATCGCGAACTTTTTTTAAGGCGACCGGGTATTTCGCATTCAGCGATGTCACGGCAGTGTGGAGCTTGGTGAAAAACGTTCTGGGTAATTAGAATTACACTGAGGTTTCGGTGATTGCTACCCTTGGTAAACAGGTCGCACACGGCTCGTGAAAACACTTCGTTTATATGATCAAGAATGAAGGCGCCCAGTGCGCTTTCAAAGTTTCGGGTAGACCGTCGCGAATCTGAACGTTATTTCCTAACGCGGCCAACTGTAGTTGACGCACCGCGCTCTGTTCGCTGCAACACCAGATAATTCCACCAGAAAAATCCGGCTCCGTACACAGTGTGTCGAGGCACTGAAGAACGTATACAGAACGTAGACTTTCCAGTCCCTGTGGGGCCTCCTATAATACAGGTAAACGGATGTTTAAACCTGATGTCACTGGTCATGAATGTCCCCTGTCGACCTTCACTCCCCGTATATATATGCCCGCATGGAAGGGACGTATTATCGTTCAAGCGCCTTCGCTTCAGAAACGAAACTCTATAAATCTTATCCTCAGGTTGACTTATAATACTCCCCTTTACCCCTTTTGCGTTTGATTTTATTCCGTGTGCGAACAACTAGTCTCGTTCTCATCCGCCGTCAAAATCATGTCTTTCATTCTCACAAAATTTTAAAAAATTGGCGAGGCGCTGTAATTAAGCGTGATCCCGCGAACTTTACAGGCGGTCTTGCTCTCACCTGTGAAGGAATTAATTGTTTAATAAGCACAATTTTTCGGGCCTGCACAAACTACCTCTGATATGATTTCAAGGGGTTTCAATTCAGATGTCATCTGCCCTAAATTATCCACCGTTTCAACTAGTGCGGGTTCGTCTCTCGGCTAGATAAATATGATCGAATCTGTATCGCTATAGATAGGGCTTGTCTTGTAATTTGTATAGAAAACTATAATGATGAATTTTCGCGCCCGCTGTGACGTAAGCGCCTATGATTTCGTTGGTATGGCGTAAGCTCGGCACGCGTTCTTCTGCGGCAAACTTCCAGGAAATCCAGACCACATCGTCACTAACAAAGCTTTCAGCACCTCGATCCCCGGCGTAACTAGAAATCGGTAAAGTTCTTGGGGATCTGAAATTAATATGCTCTGCGTTCTGTTGCTTCTCTCTGTAAGATTTCCCCCCATGGAAATGAGACAGAGTTTGGCCAATCCTCGTTTAGCAGCGTTATATCGGATCGAGTCTCTGTTCAGAAAGATTCCTTCGTTGTGATGAAACTAACGTATGTCTTCGTCGTCCGGGGTTCGAACCCAGATCGGATAACCGCTAGACTCTGCTTTGAGTTTATGAAACGTGTTTATGTATTCTACGAAGAGGCCGCCTTCACCCGTGTCCGGATTGTATCGCGTGATTTCGTACTGGTACACTTTTTGAATTTATAACATTTTGTCCTTTGTCGACCGTCAATCGCACTTCGTCTTTGATCCACGTGCCATCCAGACATCTTTGAGCATTGCTGAAATGCCGGCATTCGCTTGTCACGTTCTGTTCTATGACGCACGATCTGCACAGACAGAATAACAGCTTTTTGTTGTATCGAAATGGGAGGACTGAGTGACTGGTATTTCGGTGGCACTACCGTACATTTCATTAATCCGTCCATCTTCAGACAGGCCTCCTTATCGACACATGCGTCACCCACATGCATTATCGGATGACCTATGGGAAATTTAAAGTACTTACAGATGTAAGGATATAAAGTCATCGCGTAATATTACTGGACTGATTCCTCTTCCTCCTGTATCTTATAGTGGAGCCGCATGGCTTCGGTTCGACCCCCGGAGGACCTCCAGTGATCAGGGGCGCATTCTTTACAATGGGATGTGTTACCAATTCGGGTTTCTGCTCCACTATCTCGGCTTAGTCAAACTTACATTCCCACTGAATTTTAACTCGATAGTCCGCCCGCTTTAGATCGTATACAGCGTCTGCTCATAGCGTTCGGCTAACGTCTCTCCGCTGATCGTTCTCACGCCTCGGAAAGGTTGGCATGTACACACGTGATAATAGCATCATAAAAATTAGTATAGTTCGGGTCTCAGCACAGTATCAGTCTACACTGTAATGCGGCAATTCGGGAGGTCTGTATTCTCGTCCGTTTCTCGCATGCCGTATCTGACAACCGTCCGTCTGTTCCATATGCAAAAGCCACATTAAGGCTTTCTTGCTATATCTGTTATTAGCGCTGTAACCATCGGGGGAAGTAATCCGACGGTGTGACTTGAGGAATTTTTTGCGAAACACTTTATTGCATGCCGACGCGATTGTTAATGCCTCTAGGAAAACCTCGATATTTCCGATCTCCATAAAATCGCGTCTGAAAATCTGACACGCCTGTCGTAGGACGGTGACGTCATCCTGACAATACTGTTCCAACACGCGCCGGTTATCGAAGACCTTGTCTTTCTGCTCGTCACACCAGGCCATGAAATCCTTTCCCTCTCCCTCCCCATCTCATCGGCACCGAAATAACAGGTGTCAAGTATAGAACCCACGTAGTCCAAATTCGCCTTTGTGTTAAAATAATGCGGATACCATGATTTGGACGATGCTAGCCCGAATGCCTCGAGCAACTTACGTAATGGCGTGGGCAAGTAAGACGGAATCCAAAAAATGGAGGTGCTGCATTTTCATACTGATAATTTTAAGCCCGCTTAAAATTATTTGGGGTTCCACTTTAATAAAATCGCTTTATTCGGTATGAACTGAGAATCGAAAGCCTTGGCGTTGTGCGCTATCGCCAGACCTTTTTACACCAAGGTCGATGTTCGCAGAAATATGATAGCAAATCTCCGACGGGATCTTCAAAGAAAGAATGGTGTCTCCTACCGCAGCGCGCGTGTCGATATCGTCTAGTATCTAGCAACCGTACAGAACTGTTGCGAGCATACTAGAATCGGAACGTGTTCGGTTGCATTCTCAGAAAACTTCGTATCCTGCGTGTTTTCAAAATCATAGAATACGAACAAGACGTCGTCACTGCGAGGCAATTCGTTCTTTAACGGTTGCATAAAACAGAAATGACCGGTCTCCTTGTTCTGACGACAGTGCGCAATAAGTCTTGAAACACTGGTGCCTTTTTTTACTCATTGTGACTTTATTACATACGGCACAGTTTCGCTTCTTTTCGCATATGGACTTGAATCCCACCTTGTTGGTTTTGTGCTTTTCGGCTCCTAAAATTTCTATTACAAGACTCGCACGGGATTCGAACATCTGAATATGGACATGGTGGAACGGACATGCAGTCGCTGGATGTCTCTTGACATTTATGCCAAACGCCGCATTTGCACCTCTATTACACCCTTTGCAGACATACTGCTTTGTCAACGCACCTGTCAAACTGTTAATCACATGGTAATGTCTTGATACCCCGTCGTAAAGCAGGTTAATTCTCTTTTCGGATTCCACCCGTCCCTCGAAAACTACGTCTTCGCAATTTAAGCCTCCGAATACGAAGATTCTGTACTCTTTGAAATGTTCTTGAAATTTCATTAGCTCGGATTCCTCCACCATCTGACAGGTCTTCTCAAGCAGATGATTGACTACAGGACGTATCTTCCTTCCCTGACGATATGCTTTATAATTCGGATCGTTAGTTAATTTTGCAATGCTAATAATTAGGGCATGAGCTAGGCAGTTATTTTCAGCGTTCACTTCTACGATACTCCTTTTCAGATGAACCATGGTCTCGAGCGTTCTACCCTTAGTTGCGACACGCCCGAAGCCTACGGGTATTTTTACAGAATGTACGACCATCACCAATTTATCTAAGGCATTAAACGTAGCATCAGACTGGGCTACCTTCTAGAAGACTGACCAGATCACATCTCCCGTTAACTGATCCTTTCTACTGAAACTAATTCCTACACCCTTCTCTTGCACGTTAACTTCGTTGCTAATTGTAATTCCTACCATATCGGAATCGCTACAATTTCGTAACGCGTACTCGAACAAATCGGTCACACTGGCTATGAAATGGGACATCGGGTTCGAATCCTCGGATGAGGGTAAGAGACGAACGGTAAGCTGCGTTCCCTCGGCATTGAAGCGCCTATACTCCTTAGTAAGTTCTCTCGGTATTTAAAACTTTTGTAACATTTTATATTTCCTGAAATAAAGATTTATATATTTAGTGAACTAAAAACCCATGCTAACATTCAGAAAAAACTATTCCTAATACGATACCAATTTTTTGTTTTTTTAATGATCGCAACGCGCGGAGTGATGTATGAGAAATATCGCTAAGATTCGCGAAGCTTTATATGGATGGCGAATACTGGTGCTGAATATATGATGATTCATTTTGCATTTTTCTGCTTGTCAAGGTTTACGTGCGACTATATAAACAGAGGCAGACCTCGATACGCGCGCATTAAACCTGTAAAGGAGAAGAACCTAAAGGGAATTTTAAGAGGATTTTTTAGCGAACAAGTTACATATATTTTTCCTTTATACTATGATTATTATTTACGTTACTTATTTGTTATCAAATTTTAGATTCTTTTCAGATGGACCTGACAAAATTTTCAAGAAGCCGCTTCTAGCGAATTAAAATTAACACTTTGGAGATAAAAAATATCCAATCATCAGAGCCGAACCAGTTACTACAAAATTTGGACCAACCATATTTCTGCACATTAAAGAAACGCCGTATAAAATAGTTAAGTATTTATACCTAAACGATACAGTTCCGTCATTTCAGACGAAGGTATGGACTTTACAAATTCTCAAAAAACTTTACTTAATCATATGTAAAGGAATGTGTGAAGGTAATAAGCCGTATATCTTAACAATTGAATAATAGAATGAGTGAGTGAATCAACAATTATATTTTAACAATTTAATAGTTATTAAAATTTTATTCCGGGATCTTTTTTAAAATGGAAATTCAAGGCAAAGAATTTGCTGGATCAAGCAGTCTTTTCGAAACGCAGCAACTATCGCAATCCGTTGCCGGAAGGGCCATTTGGTCGACTGAATTTAATCCGATCAAACGTGAAAATCTAAATTTTATTGAATTATTACTACATACCTTGTGTATGCATAGTATCTGTTGCGCGATATCAGAAACGTTTCCAACATACGTGGTGGGAATTTTAAGTCCATACTATGTAATAACATTGTGTATCGCACGAACCAACTCCACCGTCTTAGACTTTATCTTGAAAAAGAATGTTAATCGCAAACAGATGGGACCTTTCTCCTTCGAATTTCGCGAAGAAAATGACGATTTCATGAACTGTGAAATAACACTTGGAGATATTTCGATTCCTTTCGAAGTTGTTGTCATCGATACGTCGAAGGAATGCGGACCGCGTTCTAATTTAAATTTTGTAGAATTTATTTGGAATCGTATGGTTTTATTGCAATTTAAAAAAATATGCAATAATTGCCGTACCTTAGAAACATCTAAAATTTTGTATCTGAAACATCATCGAGCAACTAGTGAAGGTTGGAAAACGAGCCTGTTGTGCGAGTTGATTCGATGAATATAAAGAGATACACCTTTAATGGGTAATTGTTCTTCCAAACATTCGTGCTAGTGTTCCATCTGTCTTCGCCAACCGCCGTCTCTCAGGGGCTTGGCATCGCAGGCGGTATTTCATCTGCGATACAATATCGATCAGTTTGAATTAACTGCGGACACTTTATACGATCATTATAAATATGTGGTAGATTCGAAGAAAGTTCCTTTTCATAAATTGGTTCCGGATATTCTCCTACACTACACTGTACTTATGTAAAAAATAGAAATGTTCGAAACAAAAATTTCATAGGAATTGTGTAATCGAAACAACTAATTTTGGTAAGGTGGTCCACATTTCAATTAAGGCATTTTGACAGCTTAGATGACGCTGTTAAAATTCTGTCGTGTAATGATTATAAAGATACCTGGTGGTGTTGGTTCTGTGCTAGACCTCTGTCCCGCCTAGATGTATCCTTTCGATGCAACCGAGCTTAGAATAAAATGAGATTTTTATGTTTTCAGAACTTACCATGAACGGAAAATTTGATGGTTCAAATTCCATGATGGAGACATATGGAAAGATACGGTCAGCCGGCGGAAACGCTGAATGGATAACGGAATTTAAGCCCATCGAATACCTACGAATAAAATTCTTTATTCTTTTGCTTAAAGCATTTTTTATTGCGGTATTTGCTGCGCTTTTATAGGAACTTTCCCGCTTATTAGCGGGGGCACATAGATCCTTTAACCGAATAGTACCGGCCATCGTAGTGACCCCTAGCTCCTTCTTACACGAAATTGTACAAAGAAACAGGACACCTACCAGATCGTTTTGGTTCGGACCCTTTAATTTTATACTGGATAGAACAGGTGTCGATTCCATCCATTACATAGTGGTACATGATAGCACGACATTTTTAATTTCAATCCACCTTTTCGACACAAAAAACATCTTGCGGGCGAAATACCGTTCTAAATTTTGTACATTATGTTTGGGATAACTATTCGTTTCTACCGTGCCAAAAATATGCGATGGCAATTTTGGAAATTGAATTTTTAAAAGAAGCTAGAATTTATTATCTCAAACATTACAGAGCAGAAAGTGACAGCTGGACATCGCAGTTATTTTGCGATTCTTGTATTTCGGTCTGCAAACGCTCTCTTCAGGAATGAACGTTCGGATGTACCCTATCAGATACGTGCAGATGCACTCTGTGTATATATCAACCTCCTACGCTGAAGAGTTTGGCAGCACATTCGGTTTTCAGTGTCTTGTACCATCTTGATAAGTTTGTATTGTCCGATACAACTACGCACGAATACAAATTTGCAGCAAAATTTGCGACAAATTCAAAAACGATATCCTACAAGCGATTGGTCCCGGACACTTTTCCGGTAATTAATGGCGGATATTTCCACCGTCCTCAATTTCCGAAAGAGAGAATGCACAGAGCACGTTGCCCTTATCAGAAGGATGAAGGAACCTATTTCGCCACTTTGAACACACATTTCAAATCTGAACAAGATGCGGTAGAATTGATAGTTAAATATAAAGAATTTTGTTGGTGCTGTCACTGCGATCGGCCTCTATTTGTCAACCGTTATACATGCAGTAGTATTTGGCACTGACTATAAAAAGAATCGGCATTGACTATATGAGAAGATTGGTTCTAACTATATGTAAAGATAAAAAATCTCATGTTATGTCATTTATTTTAAGGCAGAAAAAATGTCAGCACCTCAGAATAACGCCGCTGTCCTTCGCTTTGTAAAACTGACAGAACACGCTCAGACACCTACGAGAAGATCACCTAGATCAGCAGGTCTTGACTTATACAGCGCGTATGATACGACGGTACCCGCTAGGGGGAAAGCATTAGTATCGACAAACTTGAAGATACAGCTACCGACCGGTTGTTGCGGTCGGATCGTCCCTCGTTCCGGGCTAGCGCTACATCACATTGACGGAGGCGGAATGGAGGATTATCTTGGCAAACTGAGCGTGATTCTCTACAATCATTCTGACAGACCTTTCGCTGTTTCACGTGGTGATAGAATAACTCAACTTATCTGTCAACAGATCAGTTATCCGACATTAGAAGTACAGATACTAGATATAACTGAACGCGGTGAAGGAGGATTCGGATCAACGGGAATAGCTAATAATTATGTATCTGCTAAAGCATGTAGAAGTGTCTCGGGCCGCTTGATACATGGCCTAAATATATTATAGGATATTTATTTATTGATTTGCCTTCATTTCCTATTGTTAGAAGTTTGCCTGCTTTCTTTTATGGTAACAATGTTCCTGTATACACCGCCTCACAATTGTACTTGGCTTGTAATGACACATGTAATATTCATGCAACTAATTACATGTATCAATTATATCTTGATTGGCAGCGATGTATGTATGGATTTCATATGTTTCAGTATTATGTGTTGAAACGCAAGTATATATGGATAAATGGAAAGGCTTTCAATCAGAAAGAGGAAATAATTTCGGTAATGAGCACACCACAATTGGGCATTGCAAATACTGGATGCAACAATTTAATAGGACACAAACTTGTATCTGTTAGAGAGGTGATGCTGCGTCAATGATGTAACAAACAATACAAAATGAAATGTGTTACATCATATTATGAAAATGCTGAGAAACTTATTCTAACACTATTTATTTATACTCCATGTATCCTCCTTAACCCACATACAACCTTCCAGCACCATCTCCTCCTCCTAACTCATTATGAAATACAAGTTTCAAACAAGTTATGTCACTTATTCCATTTTTAAATTCAATTTAATAACACTAGAGCCTATTCCATATGTATAAATTCGTTTACTGCGTGCAAAGAGTACTAAGGACTATGTGCAGCAAAACAATGTAACATTCAAAACACCAAGAAACTTCGACACGTGTTATTCCGATGCACATTGCAGAATCAGAACATGAGCCTTCTTTTTTTGCAGATCACGTTAGAGCGCGTTGCGCGATCGGCGAAACCTTATTTTCTACGTGCAAGAACGTATCTAAACGTAGTTAAAATACTACGGAGGGTTAGGTTAGAGGAATACCAGACTATACGGTAACTATATTACGTCATAAGATATTAAAACACATCCATCAACTTATCACTACGGAGACTAGAGTACATAGCGCATCCGTCACACACAAAAATGTACCTTACATCACGTCGGTCACGACGGCAGGAGTTTAAGGAGCAGGGGCATGGTGGCACCCTGACAAAATACCTTCTTACAAGTCGAAACGTCCATAAACGACCCTCCACAAACTCCTCCAAAAACGGGCTCAAACTCAAAAAATGGGCTTAAACTAAAAAATGGGCTCAAACTAAAAAAAGGCCCAAACTAAAAAATGGGCAACTGACCCTGTGGGCCCACTTTTTGGGGGGTGTTATTCTGCGACCCCCATTCTTTTTGGGCATTGCGTATGGGCGGGCCCAAGTAAGGTACATACTACTAGCGTACGCTGAAACCATACGATGTTTTTACAGTAGAGATCGCCTAAAGAAAACCTGTGTACTTAGTCGCAAGGCACAGCATTTGCAATCTTGTTACTGTGATTTTCACTTTGCGCATTTGCACTGACTGTGTTCCCGGAAGGATACGATATTCATTGATCAATTTCAGTACACGTTAAGTTCCGCTTATACCAGCATGTCTCAGAGCACAACGCTACCTAGTACGGATTACAAGGCAGAATACTTGGTCGAAATAAACTACAAATTACATGACAGAAGTGAGGCAAAATGCATTGGAACACAGGACAAATCGTACACAACTCTACACACGCGATACGAACTAAATGCACTTGAGCCTCATTTCATCGAGTGTTACAATATTAACCCTTAGGGTACTAATGTCATATATATATGGAGCACCTATTCTTGATGTTTCTAGATCACACACAATGACGCAGCACAGTCGGTAGGACTCCTCTGGACGAGTGATCAGCTCGTCGCAGAGACCTCTACCTGACA
>Ga0268261_10001021_pt1 | contig 18892 bp, 11 predicted proteins | sample TergutNc150P1_FD_190353 | JGI IMG/M metagenome (GOLD analysis project Ga0268261, IMG submission 190353) | Nasutitermes corniger P1 segment gut microbial community from laboratory colony in Florida, USA - Nc150 P1 (SPAdes) (version 2) | ecosystem: Host-associated > Arthropoda: Insects >...
CACGAGGCTGAGTGGACCCCGTTCCAGACCCACTACTACTCAGAAAATCTGGTAGCGCCGGGAATCGAACCCGGGACCTCTGTATCTGTAGCCAGAAACTCTGACCACTAGACCACAGAGGCGGTCATTATTACCATAACTACATGCAAAAATCATACTTAAGGGCACAAATGAAGTACTCTTAAGATACTTCAAAGCAATGGTATATTACTATGAATATGTCAATAAAGTGCAGCCTTCTGTCCCACATATGTGTATGCTTTACAATCTTCAGAACCTCTGTGTACAAGACACAACCTCTTTATGTAATTTTCTGCAACTGTTACTAAGTTAAAGGTCTGACGAATTCTGTACCATTTTTGTATATTTGGGACATATATGCATATTTTATGTATGAGGATATTTGTGGTATGGTTGAAATTAAGTATATTAACACTGTTTTATCACACCAACTATGTAATATATACTATGAAATTTAAAGCCAAATGACAACTGCAGAAACTGAATAAATTACTTCAGCATGCAATCCCAAGATATTATACAAAACAGCCCAAGCAATATTTAAGACATCTGCTTAAAAGTAGAAATTCTGGTCCACCTTCTTGATACTTGCCACAAAATTATTCATCAAAATACACTGCACACTTGACCATAAATTAACCTAATTATACTAACAATCATGTAGCCAAATAGACTGTGATGTATGATCACTTATCAGGATATTTGTGAAAATAATTATAAAAATTCAGTAATGTTAAATTAACAGAACCTCAAATAACACTGTAAAAAGTCAATTCATACTTCATTCCCAAAGAATTGAGAGTTGACTGAATAGAATATTTTTACAATCAGTACTAACACAATTTTACTCTCATATCACGAATCATGCATGTTATTTTTAGTAAGAGAAAATGACAATCCAATCATACTTCACTACCATGCATTACTGAGAGGTTAGAAAACAGATTCCTGAGCTAATATAGAACTAAGATATCTTTGATGAACAGAATTCTTGTAGTAATGTGGCGGTGGTAGGTGTGATGACTGGTGGTGATGGTGGAGGTGGTTAAATGTGATGCCTGGTGGTGGTGGTAACTGTGATGACTGGTGGTGGTTTGTAAGTGTGATGAATGGTGGTGATGGTGATAGTTACTGTGATGATTATGGTGAAAGTGATGGTGGTGGCTGTGACAGCAGCACTGGTGGTAGTGATGGTGATGCAGTAAGGACTGTCCTACGCTACTTTGTAGAAGTACATTGTAAATATTCAGTAACATTTACATATCTTTGAAACACACATTCCAACGGCTCAACTGTAATCACAAATAATGACTGTAAAGAATTAATACCAAATACAGTTACTATAATGAATTCGATTATCTTTTGAAGATGTGCAATATGTGTACATACAATACAGTAATTCACAATTTAAAGTTACACAAGTACATACTGGTAAATTCCTACAAGCTAAGAACCTCCAAATTCTATAACACATTTAAAGTCCATCTATTAGCGAATGTTAATGTAAAATTGCTGTTACTACGGATGTCTGCCCACAAACGTTACTGCAAGCAACGGGTCACACAAGAAAACTAAGTAGTAATAGTAAAACCACAAGTAATAATAAAGTTAATTTCTCACAGTACTATGTATTATTCTAACAAAAATACATTCGTATCTACCAAACTACACAAAAGAACAGAAGGGCAGAGACAGAAAGAAGCATTTCAAAGGACTTTGTTTAAATATATTGTGCTGTACTGAATTTCTACCTGGAAGATTACAAATTTGACTCCAAAAATGAAAGGAAAATGTCATAACATGCATTGGTAAACTCACATTACACTCCATTATGTTTGCATAGCATATTTTCTGTCACTGAGCTGAATTCAGAAACAGAAGCAGTTGTCTTTGAACTACAAAATGCAATTGACATGGTGAAGAATGTTGTAGTTACTGACATGCTGCCCTTGGAAATGCTTTTTCTGTGATCTCAATGCTAGGCAAGCCAGGTTGTGAATTACTGCCTTCTGTCAACTGATATGGTAAATGGAGCTAAGCTGTACGCAACACTGTGCAGGTCCCACGAAATGCTACCTTGATCAGGGAGCTGAGAGTCCTCACCCAGCACCACGCTCCTGCCACTCCCTGGCACTGCAACCACGTTCCAATTCACATTGAATTGTCACCCAAAATAAATCAAAAGTATGGACGGTAGCAACTACTTTCAGCAGAATTCAATGCACAGTTCATAACCTGCTGGTCTGCTGGTGTCAGAACATGGATTACCTCATTGACACATGTACAAAACACATACACCATACACAGTGGGACACAAGTGGCACACTACTGGGGGTGGGGGCTTTCAACGTGAACAACACTGTTCATTTCTCTTTTTAAGCACTTTGTAATGGCTACTTAATACAAAAAAAATGGCAGAAATCATATGCTGAGATATTTTAATTGTAGTGGTTTCTCATAATACTGCATAACACTGAAGATTACAATTTTTTTGGGCTTGTGTCCAGTGTCTAGTATTCCAAATGGAACAGAGCTTTTCAAAACTGAATCTGTTCCCATCCTCCAGTGCAAAGGTGAGAAGCCTCTATTGATCTAGGCCTGATAGGAGGTACACTGGATCACTTGGCCAGTTTCTGAAATACTGGATTATGGTGGACAAAGTGTAGATAACATGCACTCACATATGTTATTTTGCAATCCCTAAAGCACTGAAAGAACAAAACACAATTATGAATGCAAAACATGTAGCAATTTTTGTTTCACAACTGTGGTTACTTCAAAAACCACTTTCCTCACTAAAGCCACTTTTAGAAACATGCTGAAAAATTTTAATTCCTTAATAAAAAAATATCAAACTTCTTAACTTACATCATGACTTCACATACACACTACTCTTGTACAGTTTTGGATGTTCCATTTTCAGAACTTCCAAGCCTACATAAACAAACAGCAATGGGCCACAGTAAATGATGAGATATAGAAAATATTTAAATATATTTCAATTGAAAGGAGTTATGATTTACAGATTTTCTATGTAGTTTTCACATACATTGATACTGTAACTGCACAGCTGTACAGTTTCACACTTAAACATACTACAAACAAGCTCATATTATCACCTTACCCTAGGTATGCAGAGGAATTTACAGGCAACCTGTACATATGCGATAGCATGGAATTCCCTGTAATGTGCAACTTATGTTTCATCAAGTACTTATGTGGGGTCAGCACTCATGGATAAAAGTATCAGGTGTATAATACAAGGATGTTAATAGTTAGTAGAGTTGTTTCTACAAACAATGGATTATTAAAAATTAATATTGCTGGATACAGTGACAGGACTGGGCCTTAAGTATATCAGTCACACACACACACACACACAAGTTCACAAAAAGAAATGTGCTAATGAATTTTGGTTTATAATACCATATGAAATCTGTGATGTTTTGAAATCGACTGGAACGCAATAAAAAAATCACAAGGCACAGAATGTGATGCCAGAAACGTCAGACTTGTTACCGGACATTATGAAAACCTGGCTGCAGGCTTCCAGCAAGTGACAGCAGCACAAAATACTACATTTTCTACCTAACATGGCACCAGTACCTTATTGCTGTTTGCCACCAGAGTGCACCTCAATCACCATTAGTCGTACTCTACTGACTGTTTCCTAATGGCTCAAAATAAGTTAAGTGTATTTCATAATTATAATTCATAATTATAATGACAATTATGTAATGTTTAAATCTACAAGAGAACAAGGTACAACACACTACAGCACAGTGGTCCACACCTCTGTTTCATATATAGGAGATCCAAAGCATAAAACTTGCCCAGAAGGTTAACAACCCTGTCCAATGCTTTCTTCAGTCCCTGTAGGAAAATGCCATTATCACTTCCTTCTATGTCCTCCACAATTCAAAATTTGTAATCATGACAACAAAGTAATCGCAATGTGTCATTTTTCTCAAACAGAGCAACAAACATCAAACAAAAACAAGGACACACAAATGTTTCACGATTAAAAATTAAAATACCAATTAAATTACATCTAGAAGACATTCTGCCATAATTCCTTGATATATTCAAATACGTTTCAAGGGATTCTCACTGTGTGTGGGTGTGTGTGTCAATTTTGGGAAAACAGGAAAAATTTAATTTTTTAAAATAACATTTTAAACCAAAAATATTTCTCCATTACACAAATAAAACATCATCAGATTGTCTCTAATGTTGATTACGTGAATTCTGGTGGTAGAACTACTGTTCCAGTACGACTATGTCCCACATACATGCAAACTGTCACCAACTCAGCTGTAACGATAAATACATTGACTCGATGTTGATGGGTGTTGTGTAGCAGCCATAGGCTTAGGCTAAAGACAAGACATGCTGTGGCAGTACTATACAGGTACCAGTCCAATGCTGTGCAATCACAATATTGTACAACTACTGTTGTCAGCTTACAAGAACAGCTCTGACCTTCACAATAGCAAATGTAGGGAAGTCAGAATGTCAGATATATACGACCAATAACCAATGTATTCCCACTCAACACACAATGGATTGAAGTGCAATTCTGTCTTGTGTGTGCTACTTTGTATGATTATTTTCTGTTATGTTTTATCTGGCAAGAAGTCTGTAAATTTGCCTTTGGGCTTGTTATAAACCCTAACAGATGGGAAAAGTGATAAAGTGAAACATACCTACGTTTTAATAAGACCTGCAGTCTTTCTCCAAATGAGCATAGAGATAAGGCGTGCAACTCACAGCGTCAAAGTTGTTCTCGTCAATTGATGACAGAAAATTTCTGGCAGGACACTGTGAGTGCTAAAACCACAATTCTAAGCCAGTTCCACAGACCTAATATCCACACCACCTACTTAATTCTAAGCTTTCGAAGCAACTTTTTCCATGAATATTCTGCATGGCTCCTGGATTTCAGCATACTGACACTACTATATGACATGTAAAAATCAACTAGTTCTTCATTACAGAAAGGAGTTTCAAGGACATTCCAATGCCAAAAGCTTTATTCTATTATTATTTTGTAAGTGATGTATGGACAGTGAGACCCCCCAACACATAGTCATAATTGACATTTAAGTATTTGTCCCACCATGGCACAAAGGAATGTATTATGGCATACAACAAATCAATGTCAAGTCTTTGTAGCCAGAAAATGATGGTTTAGGACTAGTATTTAGCAATCTCCCTTGTAGCACTCATCTTTACTCATCTAACAGGGTGTAATATCAATAAAATGCAACTAACAAACAATATAAACACACCAAATTTTTATTTGTTTTTAACAACAATATATTGTAATCTGTTTTTAACAACATAATCCAAAATTTTAAGACCATGAGGGAGTGCTTGTGATATTAACTGTAACATCAAGTGGTTTTATTGATGCAATTTGGGCAATTGTTATATATTATCTGTATTCTTGTAAAACACATTGATGATAGATGCAGAGGCAACCAAAACATGTTGGTGAATATTAACGTACAATAAAACATATTTTTATCAGTGTGCATTTGTCGGTTTGCTACATAAGTGTACGTAATTAACTGGCTAATTAATTTTTATACTAAACCTCTCCCCCCCAGCCATAAGACAATGATCTCATTGCACAAAACTTTACAGCACACATACTGTATGCAGTTCTTCACTTCCCATGCATGTTACAAGTTCAGGACATCTCAAAGTTTTTTTACTCTTTGCTCAACCCCTTATGATATCCATCGTTAATCCTTGGAGGTCCCCATTTCCCAGTCTGAAAGGCAATGTGATATGGTACATTACTAGGAATCAAGAAACAGAAGAAAGAGACGAAGTTGATGGCTAATATGCTTCTCATTGTGTTATCACAACATGCAGTCTGGCTGGTGGCACCAACATTTTGGAAGATCATACTGCTGCCACACTTCAATAATATCCAGGAAGGTGGGAATGGCCCTTGGAGCCTTTTAACAGAAAATGCTTAGAGTAATATATGGGGCAACACAGGAAAATACACTATGGAGCATCCAATATAACATGACATCTAGTAGTTGTTTTAAGGTCCTAATTGTAGTAACATATAAAACTCAGAGGAAAGGAATGGGCTGGAAAATTGCAGTCAGGCTGGACAGAGAGATGGGGGGGTGGATGGACGGATGGATGGATTCATGGATGAAGAACACCAAGAAAATCTTAGAAGGAAGAATACAAGGCAGGCAAACAGTTGAGAAGCTAAAGGATGGGTGAACAGACGTGCTGACCAAAGATGCCAGAAACTGCTACAGACTGCAAGATGGAAAAACTGGTGTTCAATGACAAAATAGACGGCAGAAAAATTGAGAATTCCAGGGCCAGAAATCAGTCTGTTATGCAGTTATGCAGCAGCAGCAGCAGCAGCAGTATTAGTGGTGGTGGTGGTAGTAGTACTGTAGTAGTAGTAGTAGTAGTAGTAGTAGTAGTATAGCATAATACTGCTTCCATCTCCAGGATATAAGATGTAGGCAGCATGTTGCTCTGAAATGGATGTACTACCTGCCAAACTACACAGAGTCATAATCCGTAAAGACCACAATATGTCTCCAGTGCCATGAACTCCTCAACTTTTATGTAAGTTTATGCTTCTTTAGCAAAGTTACATCATGTTTGTTCTCTGAATCAAGCTAATCTCATGAGTCAAGTCTTTAGAGATGTGATGCTGTGTCATTCACTGAACGGTTCCAGGCTATCCAAGACTGCTACATCCTGATGAAGGATGAATTATGATCCTTTGAAACACCAAAAATTACTCGCCAAACAACATGGTGTCACATTTTGGGAGACTTGAATCATCAGCAACTCCTATGTGAGAACCTCCAACCTCGCACAACAAATCTCCGTTTTAAGAACAGAGATTTTACATTCAACTTGCATAGCATTAGGCACTGTGCTTTAACAGTTCTACGCCCACATCATCACACACACTTACGCAGTCTATCCCTACTCACATGTAGATCACCAGCAAGGTACTAGTTTACCCCAGCCACCACTGCCACAGCTGTATGTTATATAAATCGCTAACATGTCAGGCTACTGACAGGCTTATCAATCAAATGGCTACTACGTCGCATTTCTACTCATAGTACTGTATAACTAGCAACCTGTTGCAATGAACAAAGTTGGCATCCATACCTTTGAGTTTTTTCTTAGGCACTGAAACAAAAGGGTTTCTGAGATGAAGTCTGTGCTAGAAATTATGACAAATTAAAGTCTGTAATGCAACATAAAAACAGTGTACAGAAATGAAATATAATAAAAACTATGAAAAGATGCAATGAAACCTCAATCCAAACTCTAGAATCTGATGAACCTGCAAAAGTAAATATACAATTTACAATCTTTGACATTCCTTACTTTATACTCAAGGAATGTCACATTTCCTTTTATTTCTAGACGAGAATATATTCGACCTGAACCACAGGAAATTACCAGTATTAAACAGAGCTATTTAATTATGTCACATACTCACTTTGCAAAAGCAAGTAAGACAAACCACATACTTTACATTCTCTGAACCGTGCATCATGATACACATATGTGAGAAAGACCAAAAAGATGCACACTTTTTCTTAACACTTTATTTCACTTAAATTATCCTTGACATGTTTCAAACAAGTAATTGTTCATCATCAGGAGGAGGTCCGTACAAACAGCTTACAGTATTTCACCATGCATCTTATGAGGAGTCTAGCTGTTGACACGATACGTATATTCGTATCGTGTCAGAAACTAGACTAGACTAGGAGTCTAGTCATCGACAATGATATAAATATTCATATGGTGTCAGCAACTAGACTATACTCCTAATACGATGCATGGTAAAATACTGTAAGCTGCTTATACAAACCTCCTCCTGATGATGAAAAATTACTTGTTTGAAACATGTCAAGGATAATTTAAGTGAAATAAATTATTAAGAAAAAGTGTGCATCTTGTTGGTCTTTCTCACATACAAACTGCATACTCACTATAAGTGAAACAGACACACTGCAACTGCAAGGATTTTGGAACAGCAGATGAAATACAAAATGGTGCAAAGAGTTTCTGCTTGAGGTACCAATCAATACTGATGTTCAGCAATACTGGGTCTGAGGTTTTATTGTGAACTGCAACTAATTGTTAGTATCTGAGTTCTTAAATAAATAATATTTGTTTTTTTAATGCAGATGTTGTGTATATCGAATGCAAGTGATTTTCTGTTTAGTGTTTGTAACAGACAACATATAAAGAAGTGCAAGTGAAACACAATCTATTACAAATATACTATAAATACACTTTTTATTCTCAGAAGAAACTTTGTTCTGTTAATTTCCTTCGTCTCCTGTTGTCATTCCTAACATTGTTGTTTACGGTAATGCCCACTATCTTTAATAATGAAGTCTGAAGTCTTCTAGGATGTCACACTTTTTTTAATGGGTGAGTAGTTCCAATGCTTAACATACTATGATATTTCTAAACATGAGAAACCATTCACCCAACAATAGTGTCACATCCCACAACTTCCAATTTCAGCAAAGTCACTTTAAGAATCTTGAATCTGACAAAACTGTGGTAAAATTTAGCACATCATGTGTACATCTACACATGATCTATGTCACTGCTGGTCTCCCAGGTAACAGCATCGGTCATGCAGCCTGCAGTGGAAGTCACCAATTTGCACAGAGTCAATGTTAAAGGGAAAGGAAATAAGGGACAAACGAAAGTACAGCATACCAGCTAATGTAATAATAGGCTGCAATCATAGAGGAGACATATAGGTACCATAGCAAAATTATATCTGAGAGGTTCCCGATTCCAGTTTCGACTGGAACAAACTAGCTAGCCTTCCTGAAGTGTTCCATTAGTAGCTAGCCTTCCTGAAGTGTTCCATTAGTAGCCAGCCTTCCTGAAGTTATGTTTTTCATAAGTAGAAAGTCTTCCTAAAGATTTTCATAAGTAGCTAGCCTTCATGAAGTTTTTCACAACTTCCTTCAGTCCTTCAATAAAAATGCCAGGATAGTAACTTGTTTAAGCCATGACTTCTTCCTTCCAAGTTCTTTCCCGTCCAAGCCCATTTCTTCGCCCAACTTTTTATGTCCCAAATATGCCTGGATGGACTAAAATAAAAAAACTGCAGACTAGACAGCCAGTGCCCCAGATGAGATTCAAACCAGGCTCCCCCTTTATACAAGTCAAAAGCCATACTGTCAGACTGAACTTCCTCAGTGTAAAATGTCATGAAAGTAATTCCAAAGTTCACGTAAGATTGTAAATACACACAAGTCAACATTTGGTGCTTGAAGCATTCAGAAATTCTCTGTGTTCAAACTGGAAAATACACATTTTGTCATGTAACTTTCATTTTACAGAACACCAAAAAACAAAGATTTTTCTCCTCAGTACCTAAAATTCATATTTGTTGCAGATGGCTGACAATGAGGCAGTCCTCCAGGTGTGAACTGGATATCAGCCTAAGAACCCTTCACTATGAGTGTTTAGTTATGCAACTTTTACAGAGGCCTGACATTTGGGGCAGATTCTATGGAATAAAATTCAAAGCAGCCTTAAGAAGATATCTAAAAACACACTCCTTTTACTCTAAAGATAAATTTTTTTAAGTGTAAAGGTAATCAAGAATATTGTTTTGTAAAATTTTATGAGTATTGTACACTGTAGAATGTGTGTATGTATGTTTGTGTGTACATGCACACTTAAGTACGCACATATGTAGGCATGTACGTACAAATGTAAATGTACGTACATATGTACATATTTATGTAACAAAGGTGATGTTAGAAAGTGATTACAGTTCACACTTGGATCTCAGGTAAATAGACCATAAGGGTGACAGAGGTATCAAACTGGATCAGGATCCAATGGCAAACTTCCGTGCAAATGGTTTTGAAAGCCATCACAGCATTACGAATTTTCATTTCTGATGCTACGCAATGTTTTACACATAACATTCCCTTCGCCTTCTAACAATGTGACAATTCTAACTGGGTAATTAATGTAACATAAATTTAAATTTTTATCAATCAAATCTTCCCCATATTTTATGAACATAGAGGTTTATTATCATGATCACAAGAACCTACCACTTGTCCCTATCCAAAGCCTGATTAATCCAACCCATGCCCTCCCATCCGATTTCTTTAATATCTAATTTAAAATATTATCCTCCTCTCAGTGCCTAGGTTTGAAAGTGGTTTCTTTCCTTCATGGTTCCCTATCAAAACCCTACATGCATTTCTCTTTTCCCCACAAATGCCACATGCCCTGCCCATACCATCCTTCTTCAACTGATCATCCAGTTGATGTTTTATAGTGGTACAAATTGTGAAGTTCCTCGTTATGTAGTTTCCTCCTACTTCCCATGTCTTAGTCCCAAACATCTTCCTTGGCATCCTATTCTTTAACATGTGTCCGATGTCATATTTGTGACTGGATGGAGTGAATGGAAGAATAAATAATAAATAAAGAATAACACCCTCAGCCTATGCTCTTCCTTTAATGTCACAGACTAAGCAGGTAAGTTCTTGACTATCTGAGGAACTACTACATTCTCAAGAAAAACGCTGCTCTGCACAGTCATTTAATTAGATTACTGTACTTTGCTGGGGCTTCTCATTTAAAATGTTATAAAACCTGAAGGGAATTTTACTCCCAGACAACATACTTATGACGATTCAGGTCTCCTGGAATGTTCTGCCTTATCAACTGGTCAACAGTTACTGGAAAGTCAAAGAAGTGTGTACCTTCCACATTCAGGGTCTATCAGTCTCTCTAAACTTACTCTTTAAATTCTTAATCTGAGTGTAAGCTTCTTCATATTGTGATATTACTAAGGTTAGTGACCACATTATGGGTAAAGAATGAGTCCTTTTCCCTGTGATAATAACGGTTATCAGGGATTATAGTCACAAAATTCACTCCTATATCAACTACACAATAATATCATGTACATACTATTCATTTCACCTTTAGCTTTGAGTGGCTTAGCTGTCAGTCACTTCATTTATGTATGGTTCTGATGACAGCATATCACATTTAGATCAGTAAGGTTTTGGACTTTACCTGTCACTCAGTGCTTAAAGATACAGAAATTGAACACAATTTTTCAAATACTGGATCCATCTCCATCCTCAGAAGAAAAAAAAAAAAGAAAAAAAAAATCCAGTCTGTTGAAGGTTAGGCTCAGTTATTGTACTCTTACACACTAGAAACAAGCCAAGTACATAAATTGAGTGGTTGCAAATGTTTTTGGTTGCTGCTGAAATGCAAACACACAGCCAGCCATTCAGCAATCTTACCTTTATCTACAACAGCAGAAAGAATGGTTGGAGTATCACACTATCCTCTCTCCCTCTGACGGTACACTTACCACAAGTTTTCCAAACTTGCCCTGAACTGTAATAAAGACAATGGGCCAGCTGGCCGTACTGGAAAGGAAACACCTTTGTGATCCCTAGTTCTTAGACCCTTCTTGTCACTCACCATCTTCGTCCTCCTCCTCACCCTCCTCCTCTTCTGTATCTGTACTCTTGCTCTTCCCCAAATTTTTTAGTTTCTTTCTTTTTGCTGCCGCTCTTCTCCTTGCTGAAATGACAAATTACAGAACTGGCTCAGTTCCAACGAAGACTAAGAAATCACAGTACAGACACTAATGGATGTGAAATTTGAAGTTCTCACAGCAGTATTAATGAGAATTCAGGTCTTCTGAGATGTTACAAAATGTGTGCATGCAAAAACAGTAAAACCCCAACTTTACATTCCTACAATTTCAATTTTCCATGATTTTACAAATTTTTTGTACAGTATGGTCAAAAATTCCCATAACAACATTTCCGAGATCTTACACTTTCCCAGATATTAGGCTATTTCAGAAGGTCCCCATAAAAATGCTAATTCTGTACTGTATTGTAGTTACTGGTGCTTCACAGGAGGATCATGACTACGTCTTAAGTGTCTTACGGGTCCAGGACTCATCTCAGACTACAAGACCCTAAAGATGGCATCACTGCACTTCTCTGAAGCACCACTATTTATCACTCAACACATTGTAATATCCTAGCACAGACAAAAGGTTAAAAAATTTTCCAAAAGTTAAAAGCCACCTCCAAATTCAAGGTGCCAGAAGAGTGGCACAAAGCAAGTTCCACATTCAGGACCCATACTTCTGCAGTGACCTGTGAACCACACTGTTATCTGTCACTTTCTGCTTGGTGCATGTGAAGTGATAAACATTTTTGCAGATAAGAAAAACAGTGAAGTAATTATATTAAAAACACTGGGATCTAGCATAGAAAATTGGTCACGAAGGTGATGTGATGCTACTAACACTGCTGCGCATCTGTGCTAACAGGTTTCTATAGCAACAACACAAGAAACAATAATAGAAAAGTATCCACCATATTAACCTGTTATTGACTACACTTTATTATGCAGACATGCCATCTATTGTTTTTATGTAACTACTCTATTTAGATATAACATGGCAAAACAACTTACAAACAGGGAGGCTACAAACAAGTGGACAATTTGGAGGAAGTGAAATTTTCTGCTCAAAAAACATGCAACTTTTTCTACTACAAAAGGGTCTCCCAGTATTCAAGTTTTTCTGCATATTTGTAAGTTCCTAATTTCTCTGCTAGTTCACGCAGCAGCAGTGGTAGGGATGCAAGACATGCCAAACTGTTTCTTAGTTTCACTCCAAAATTAAACTACATATTTCATTCCATTCCTTTTCATTTTACACATGCTATAGCTTCTTTAAAAACTCACCTAATTTTAAGATTTTGATATGGGTTCAAGAATGTACTTTGAGAATCGTACGTTGGGGGCTGCAGTAAAATAAGCACCACTGCTACAGAAGAATTCAAAGACAGACTCCAGAATTCCATAATGAGAGTCACTGACGATATGCTAAAATGAATGTGCTATGAAACTGCCTATATATGTGGGACATCTGTTACATTACACACAAGAGTGCATGAAGCAACATCGGTGACCACATGTGAAGAAACTCAAACACTGGGTGACTGGTTTGTAGTAAATCAGATTTTTATATGTAAGACTGTAATAACCTCCATCTGATCAGCATGTTACTAGCAAAAATTATGAAGTTCCCATATGCAACAAGCAATGTGAGTACTGGTAGACTGCTTTACACGAAAAAAAGGTTTTCCATGTTTGTTCTGAACAGAAAGTTACAGACATTCCACATCATTTGCTCATGTATATCCAGCCTTTATACTTAAGATAGGTGCATTTACATCACCTTCACAGCAGGTGGTACATAATCTTACCACTATGTTGGAAAGGTATAAAAAGAGTACATCCCACCTTGACCTCCTGAAGATGAGCAGGGTAATGCTCGAAACATGTAGAGGATTTTAATAAATGTATTATATATAAATAAATAAGAATTTTGTGCATCAAGTCGGAAATCAACCAAGGTTATACTATGAAGCATGGTCAACCAATCATCAAGATTTGCAATGCTAAACAAGCAAGACAGATAGACCTCCTGAAGATGAGCAGGGCAATGCTCAAAACATGTAGAGGATTTTAATAAATGTATTATATATAAATAAATAAGAATTTTGTGCATCAAGTTGGAAATCAACCAAGGTTAGTACATCCCATGTTTACATTTTTATGTAAAGTTCAGATTCAGTACCATCTGGTAAACTGAACTAAATGACTGTTGTTTGATCACTTAAGATTAAACATGAATTTACAACAGTAAAATGTGTGCCCTTAAATGAGCAGAATTAATCTCTGAATTAATGTCTTTAGTTTAAGACATCACATAGTCTGGTAGATGGTTCTCAACATGTCAAAGGAACTGGTTGCTTCCACCTTTTACCCTGAAGATGGAGGCAGCCGGATTATCTTAACCCTTTAAATGCTGAATTAAATCCCATCTGCTATTTGCTGGCATTATTAGCTCACCATTTTCTCCACGTTAGCAGGATAAGGGTTAAACTATGCTCACCATCAACTAGACTTACATGGTGTCATTATCTAGATGATCTCTGTGTAATCCTGAATTCTCATATTTAACATGAACTTACAAAACTTAACCAATTCACCTGCTCACCTTCAATAATATGCATTTTCTCCTCCTCTGTGGTCCTTTCCTCAGCAAGGATCACTTCCTCTGAAACAGCAACCACAGTTTTGCATCACATAAAGAATTTATGAACAGAAATTCTGAGATGACTGGTTAATTCCTGTACTAATACATACACTCAATATTATTACCAGAACAGAAAATAATCCACCTATCTCCATAGAAATCATAACACATTGTGACATTTGATATTCTCATAGTGGTATTTTTGAGGATTCATATCTTCTGGGACATGGCTCTGTGCTGTTGGATGAGTGGTTTCTGACACATGAAAGCACTATGATCCTTCATAATATCAGGAAATACTCACCCAACAACACAGCACCACATTCTCATATCATTAAAGAACCTGTGACATCATCGGTGAGAGTCACATCAATTTCTTTTCCTTATTCATGACCAAATCATCTATTTGGTTTGTTCTATCAGGTTTCTTGACCAGAAGATTGTTTCCCCTACACAAGTTAATGTAATTATTTGTAACAAAGTAGCTAAATGAATGTTTCATCATCCACTGAGGTTCACTATGCTTCAACTTAATCATAAGAATGAACATTACATTACATACTGTGCACAGAATACCTAACTATATATACTTAAACATAAAGACTGTGTACAGGTAAAGGTCATCCTGTGAAATGCCTGTGCAGGCACAGAGGAAAGGCAGAGGTATAGCCCCAATCCATTCTCAACCCTTGGCACCAGAAGAGGGTGGGTAATCAGACGACTTTAAGCCTGGGATAGACACAAGTCCAGATGGGCCTCGGGGCTGGTCTGCAGGTGGACAGAAAATTTTGCCCCCACTGGCATTCGATCCCCAGGCACAGACTGTGTACACAATGCCTAAATACACATACTTCACATACAGAGTGTGTGTAGAATATATAAATACACATACTTAACATTACAGAATGTGAATATAATACATAAATACACATACTTAACATACAAATAGTTCAACTGAATTCTCGTGTTTCATATTCTGATCATTAAGAGTATATGTCAAAGATTTCAAGCATAACACTGTTTTTAAAGAGTAATATATTGGAGAAACAAACAGCTGGCACTACAAAGATCATAGCTGAGCATATGACAGCCTATGGGCAATATTTGGCCCATTTCAGATATATTTTCTGGGCCAAATATTTGATCTAACCCATTTCAGATCAAAGTAGACCACTCCACAACACTGGGTGCTGAGTATGCTTCATTTAACACGCTACTTTTTAAAACTTTATGTTCATGTACAAACAAGCTACAACATACAAAACCTGCTTATATCAGAATTAAGTACACATAAAACATACTAAACAGAATGTATCCCCTACACTTATGCATTGATAAACCAAATCTCTCTCTTACACGGACATGAGCATAGCAATAAAAAAAAATGCACATTATTCTTATTAAGTCAACATTTCTGGCTTTCTTCTACTGCTCCTCATTTTCCTACCTTGATTTTTAGGCACAGTCACAAACCTACTGTAAAAAGTGGCTATTAATTTCCTCATGTCTGTTGGTCTGTCTGTCTGTCTTCGTCTGTCCACATGGAACAATTTGGCTCCTACTGGATAGACTGTTGTGAAATTTCACAATGGGGATTTTTTGTAATATCAATGATTCAAAATTCAATTTTAGTTAAAACTGAACAAAAGTAACAGATATTTCACAAGATAAGAAAACAAAAACAGCTGACATCTAAATACAACATAGCGCCACACAGACGCATTTTATGGGTCAGCTGCTTAGAGTACAAACATAAGCAGAGTCATAATATTTAATACTTATTTACTTTCTACTAAACAATATCACCACAACAAGTGTCATCATATAGATGACACTTGTTGTGGTGTTATACTTTAATCCAAAGACACAGTCTTTGTGTTATTACATCATGTTCCTATGCAAGAGAGTCTTTGTGTTGTTTCATCATGTTCCTATGCAAGACACAAGTCTATGTGTTCTTACAGCATGTTCCTATGCAAAACACAGTCTTTGTGTTTTTATAGCATGTTCCTATGCAAGGCAAGTCTCTGTGTTTTAAAATCATGTTCCTATGCAAGACACAATCTTTGTGTTGTTACATCATATTTGTATGCAGGACGCAGTCTTTGTGTTGTGACGTCATGTTTCTATGCATCTGTCTATTTATCTTCATATAAAGTACATGATGAATAATTAAGTAAAAAAAGTACCATTATAATACAGTACTTAATATACATTGTTTCTATTTGAAATTAACTATGCACACAGATTATGAATATATCTACAAACTGTATGCAAAATAAAATATTTCAAGAGAATGAAACTACATGATGTGACTGAGAATCTTGACATGGCAAGAGAAGAAAAGTACAATCTTCTGGGTTATTACACAGGGGGCAGCGTTATTTCTTACCAACACTGGGGTACAACCTGTATGTTCCATCTTCAGGGGTCAAGATTCTTGACCCCTGCAGGTGGGATGGAAGCCTGAAACCACACACTGACATGGCAAAACCAACACAAACATATAACTAGTAAGTTTATCAATTAAATAAAATGACAGACACTAATAACACTGTTGAGCAATGAAATTTGCCCAAAGTAAAATTAGGTGATTATAATGTATTTTTTCACACTGTTATAGATCTGAAATCTGTTCTGTGATACCAACTAAGCCTTCCAAGGAACATGCACATTTCGAGTAGAAGGCTCTTACAGTCAGCTGGTTTATAGGCACGGCCAGTCAGGCAACCCGAAACAAAAAGCTTATTCAACCCTAAGTGTTATGACACTTTCAAGGTGTTAGGGAGGAGAAAACATCATATTGTACCCAACGTTTCAATATGCCTTGTCAGTTTAGTTGAACATTTCCTTGGCGAAGGTCAGTGGTCCACAGCAGAAAGTGTCTCTGTCTTTACGTATCGTATGTTCTATTGTGAGAATTTGTTTTCACTTTGATCACTGAAATTGTGAACCAAAGTGTCATAGTGTTAATTTACATGTACTTCATTTGAATATTAAGAAAAATAACAACATAGGTATAATCTGAAGGGTTGTTGTGTTTGCCATGTCACATAAATGTGTTAATTCACCAAACTTATATTGTTACATCTATGGTGAATTTACCCCAAAGTCGCAGACAAAATCCACTACACCTATAGTAAAGAAGGTGTATGAATTATATTTTGGCTGTAAAGGTGGGGGTCAGGACAAGAGCTGGGCACCACATTCATATTGCAGTAGCTGTTCATAATATTTAGATGGCTGGCTCATTGGTACTCACCAATCAATGTCTTTTGCAGCCCCTATGATGAGGACGGAACAGAACAATCACCTTTCCAATTGCTACTTTTGTTGAACAAAAATAGATGGCCACAAATCCAAATCTAAACATACCACGGTTTACCCCAGTGTTCCTTCAGCCCTAAGACCTGTTGAACATGACAATTCCCTACTAATTCCTAAGCCACCTCAACAACAGACCCTGCATGAAGAACCAACCAACACCTCTCCTGTAGATGAACCAGAAATTCCCATAATATGGATTTGCCCTAGAGAGCTGTAAGTTACTCAAAAAATGGATGGAAAATATGTGGAGACCTTAAAGTTGTAGGGTTACTCCTAGGAATGCAACCTGGCTACAGAAAGTTTAGTTGTTTTCTATGTGAATGGAACAGCTGATCAAGAGACAAATATCACAAAATTAAGGCATGGCCCATGCGAGAAAACTCAGTTCCAAGATAAAAGTGTGTCAGAAATCAACTGCTAGTTGACAAGTATAAGATTTTGTTATCGCCAATACACATTAAATTGGGGTTAATGAAAAACTTTGTTAAAGCTATGTAAAAACATGGTAAGGGTTTTGAGTATTTGAGAGAAAAATTTCCAAAACTCAGTGATGGTAAATTAAAAGAAGGTATCTTTATTGGACTGCAAACTTGTGAAATCTGATCTATATGAACACCTGTTGACAAAACTGGGACATCTGCATGGCTAACGCTAAAGTGGTTTGTCTAAATTTCCTTGGAAACGTAAAAGCCGAAAACTACAAGGAACCTGTTAAGGGCTTGTTAAACGCATACCAGACTATGGGGTGTAATAAGTCACTGAAGAGTCATTTTTCACATTCCCACTTGGACTTCTTCCCTCTGAACATGGGCAGTGAGCGATGAACAAGGGGAAGGGTTCCACTAGGACATTTCCACGATGGAGAAAAGATATGCAGGACAGTTGTCACAGAACATGTTAGCTGACTATTGTTGGAACTTTACTGAAGAGGAATCTATTGCCAGTTACAAAGAAATGAGTTACAAAAAGAAGCTTTATACGTGAGTAAAATCAAACATTTATTTTCAGATTTTTGTTGTATAATTGCATTGAGTTATTTTCATTCAGCTTTCTTACCACAATTTTTGAATTCCTTCTGTTCATTTCAACACGAGAAAGTGATTTTAAACCATTGGACCCAGTTACACAATAGTAGATTCTAATAAAATAAAGTAAAAATAATTGAAAATGCCAAAAAACACAAAATGAATTCCAGAAAAACGTTATGTTATAGCATATTTTCATTTTCAGACTTGGATTCAGCATGGCCAAATTATGAAAATTTGCCTGTTTTCATCCAGGGACAAAACAAAAAGTTTAAATTTGTTCTTCAGTGTAATAGCAACATTATGGAATATATACACACACACACACACACACACAGATGTGAAGAGCAACAAA
>Ga0268261_10001022_pt1 | contig 18884 bp, 13 predicted proteins | sample TergutNc150P1_FD_190353 | JGI IMG/M metagenome (GOLD analysis project Ga0268261, IMG submission 190353) | Nasutitermes corniger P1 segment gut microbial community from laboratory colony in Florida, USA - Nc150 P1 (SPAdes) (version 2) | ecosystem: Host-associated > Arthropoda: Insects >...
TCTGCGACGAGCTGATCACTCGTCCAGAGGAGTCCTACCGACTGTGCTGCGTCGTTGTGTGTGATCTAGAAACATCAAGAATGGGTGCTCCATATATATATGACATTAGTCGCCTAAGGGTTAATGTACTTGACAATTTCTATATCCTTGTGGTCAACGACCTTGTAAAGGATAGATGGAAAGCAAAATAAACCTAAACCTAACTATCAAACTTGTATTACCAGTGCAGCTGGGTTGACTATTAGCCAGTAAACTGAACCTTGCCTTCATAGACAACACTAAGACTACCACATACTGAAAATTAGTAGTAATTCTTATGTAATTTATGGTTGAGATAAAAGACGGGACAGGCACCATCTGATGCCAAGGTACTAAAAATTGTAACATTTTATCTCCACTTCAACAATTACAACTGTACTAATAATATCACTCTGGTACCACATTTCCCTTTTTGGTTTGTGTGTGCAGTCAAAGTATGAAATTACATTGATACCCATTTTTTCTGCATCATTTAACAGGGAGTCAGTGGGGATGAACGGTGGAAAGAAAAACAATTATCCATTGTAACCATGAAAACTGTAGTATAAATTGAGTGTCACGCCACACAATTTGGCTGTCATATGTTAGGTTTTTTACTCTTACCATGTTCTGGATTTATAAACTCTACATATAACTGCCACACTTTTGTTCCAACAGACAACACCTTAATAACTTCTGAGTCACTGATATATGCCATATTTAAAGAAAAATTCCCATACAAAGTGCTAATATAAAAAACAAGCATAAATGTCACATATTAGCACTTGGTAACTGACTTGTCCATGAACACCAGGAATGGAATAAACATGTCAGAAAGTAAACAGCTTAAAAATGGGGAGCACTATGAGTTACCTGGAACACAAGGATTTATTTGATACACCAAATGACTAAAACACTATAAAAGTTGTGAGTTATTACATGGGCTTCATGAAAATGACACACATACAAACTTCATGGCAGTAAATGCCATGAACTGCAGATAATGAATGCTCCTTATTTGTTATGTTTGGACTTTCAGAACTCACAGCAGTAACACACTGGGACGTCTGAGCAAATCAACAAGTCGACTGGCAGGTAGAGGCTCATACAGCCCCAGTAGAGAACCAAACCCGAGTTGGAGTACTCACACATTACCACACAAGCTTTATGATGAGCGTGTCAAGAGTCAAACGCACATTCAAAGGAATGGCATCGCAAATAATTCTCACCAGAGAGAATCCAGTCACATGAATCAAATCAACAAATCACACCAGCGTCACTCCAACAGCATGATCAACGTTTCCATAATCAATAATGTGACCCCTCCCACATCTTCTATAGGAATCAGTAAACCACTGAAGAGTGGAGTAGGTATCTCTACATCTACAGGGCCTGCAAAACCTGCTCGGACCTATCGCTCAAACCTTGCACGCAGCAAGAGCTTTAATGTTCATGTTGGAGGATCAGGAAGTTCAGAATCATCACCACAGCTGCTTGGGTCTAAGATTCGAGATGTTTCTAATATCTACAAGTCAAATCCACATCTGCATAGGTTAAATGAGTCTCCACCACCACTGAAGAGCCCTGGAATCTTGGCGAGCATAAGCCGTAGTCAGCGCGATCTTTCAACATGTGCCAATCTTGATAAAGACAATGACTTCAGCAGAAATCAGGAAACCCACAGGTTCTCTAAAAGTACAAGCAACTTGATCAGTAATGGATATGTGAGTAACAGCACCTCTACTCAGGAAGCAAAAAAGAAGCTCTTCTTGAAAGGTTTGATGGACAGAGCACCAGAACTGTACAGAACTCTTCATGGTGATGAAGATCTGGACATAAAACCACTGTCGCCAAGTCCTGAAAGGCGTCTACATAACAAAACACTTTTAAAAAATGGCATTTCAAACAACGTATCTTCAAATAGAATCCTCGATTACAGCAGTTCATTCCGTTCTCGCAGTACAAATGCTACTCCTGAAAATGATTCAATCAAAGGAGGCCGCTCTTTGTCATCACCATACCGACCTCCTGTGATGAACGGAACAGACCGTGTCACATCCCCAAAACCCAGCTTCACCAGCACCCTGACCCACACACCATCTTTCAGAAATACCAACAATGGTACAACAACATCAATAGTGAGGAGAGGAAGTATTGGCAGTGATGACTATTCAGAGACTGTTCGCATCACATCAAAATCTGATGACCCCATCAGACCTAGTGTGACAAACACTGTACAGAGTTACTCGAAGAAGACTATCCCCACCAAAGGAGGGCTGTCCACAGAAACCATAGAGTCAAGTGAGACAAAAACAGTAACTAAGAGCCGCCTGCGGGGTGGAGATTCAAGTCACCATAGGAATCCATATTCAATGCGAAATGGCGGGGGAGGCGTGGTCATAGAAGTGAGGGCACCCAGGAAGTGAGACCAGTGGGTTCCTGCAGTGTGCCACTCTTAAGACAGTAATCTGAAGAGAAATGTATCCAAAACTTCATTACTTCCAAATATGTTTTACACTGACTTTGTTTACTCTTACACTTGAGAGATTCACAGTAAAACTAATATTAGACTATGAATAGAAGTGACTAACTTTTATGTCCATCCATGTGATGGAGTTCAGGCAGTTTTCTGCAAGCAGATGACAGATTTTTGTTCTTATTGCTCTGACATTTTGAATTATATCATCTCCAAGTGTCAGCCCTGGAGTTATCTTGAAGTTATTCAGGTGTAAATTGCTTGTTTACAATTTGAAGTTGTGAACTCTGTGTTACTTGTACCCTAAAAATAACTCTATAAACACATCTAATAATAATTCACTGTGCAAACTTAAGAAATTTTTCTATGTAAGGGTTTTTAATAAGCAGCAAATATGTGGATAAACACATTGCAACCCAATCAGAATGTGTCATCATGATACAACAGAGTTCATATCTTCTCCCTATAACCAGAAACACTAATGCTAACAAAGTCAATAATTCGTAATTTTTTGCCATTTGAAAGAATCACTTCAGCTTTAGCATATTCATTTACTCACCTAGGAATAACATTTTGTCTATGTCTATCCCATAGAGATGTAGGAATCATTTCAGAGTATGACACCTGGCAAAGGAAGATCACATTAGCCTCATTAATGACACATTAGTTTTAGTGACAAGTCTGTGCCAAATTGTATTGAAACATGTGAAACTGTGAGATATATATATATATATATATATATTTTATGTAGTATGAAGTTTTGTGACTTAATTATAAGGCAGAAACAACAACTACTACTATACTACTACTACTACTACAAGTTTCCTACTTTCTTATCACTGAAGCACTATAACTGTTGAGAAGGAAGATTACACAGTTATTATGTTAGCTATTCATTTTCATGCTTAAGTTAATGATAAAATATTTACACTGGTGTGAAGATTGTTGCAGCAATAAAACGGTTAAACATGAATTATTTTCCATTCAGTGTGCTCTGGACTGGCGGAAGTTTCAGACATTCTGGAGGACCTAACCACTCAATTCTAGTGCCAAAGTTAAGAATATGTGGAGCTTTAGTTCCAGTGCCCTTATAGGCCTTTAAACCATGAAGACAGATGAATTACGTTAATTCAAAACACGTGTTTCTTCCTCTAATGCTACACAGTATTACATCCCAGCAGACTATAATGCATTTGGTTCACTATGAGAGCCTCAAATATTGTTGAAGTTTTTTTTCTTTTTACTTTTTGTTGCTGAGACCAGAAATTTAAATACCAAGTATGTTCAGTACTGTGCAGCAGAGGGTTGGGTAGAAACATGATACACAAGTTCATGTGAATAAGTATTGCCAACAATTCCATGGACTTAACTGCCATCCTCTCCACAAAGCATCACTCAGCTGAGAAAATTAACTATGAAAACTAGTACAATTTGTTTGTTTTTTCTGATTTCCAATAGTAGAAGAGGTTTTAATAACAGGATTATTAATCATTTTTTTACTTAACAATAAAGAAATCAGTAATATCAAGAATGAAAAATGCAATCATGTCAGAACTTTTCTAAAAAAATTAAAAAACTTTATGCCTCCTCATTTGAAAGTCACAGTTTTCTCTACATTCACAATCCAGTAAGCAGAATATATGCCCTGAATTGGGTTTCTAATTGTGAATATTTTCACATTTTATTTGCTAGTATCGACGGTAATTGTGGACATAAAATATCAATACACACGTCTAAAATGTAGCATATATATTTAAATTGACCAAATACATTATTGCATATGTAAACAGAATGAGAACCAAAGAATTGCTAAGGTCTTCTGTGCACCTTCTCATTATATAATGCCCACTGTGAGAATCTGATGAATATAAAACTTGGCTCATTCTCTCAAATGGGCTATGCACTCTGCTTCCTACATGGCAACCAACAATGAGATAAAATATTTACTAATTTTATCTATGAAACAGGTTGTTACACTTTTTTAAAAAGAGGACAAGAGGGGTAGGGTGCTGGGTGATACATGGAGAGTCCCTCAGGTCACATGGGATTCAGGGGTTCTTCCAAGGGAAAATTTTAAAGAAGAACACATATATTAAACAATTAAGCATAAAAATCTTTACATATGAGGGGTATATGCAATGTCCCACTCACGATCTGCCAAACTGCAGTTTATTGGCTTATTCTGAGTGCAAAATCTTATGTAACAATAGGTTAAGGCCTTAAACATCACACAGTTACATGGGACATTTATTGCAAATTGTGACATAATGTACACAAGCTGTTTGCTATATGAAATGATCAACTGCGCTGGCTATGAATAAGCAAGCCCAGTTTGTGACATTATGAATTACTTCCGACATACTTCGGTGAATGTTCTATATGATAGCAACAGAATTAAGGGTGTCCCATAACAGTACATCTGTGTCTGTGATTCATTCTCATACACAAACTCCTTCATATATCCCCACAAGTAAAAATCAAGGAGTGTCAATTCTGGCAAATGGGGTGGCCAAACATTCAGTCCTACATGCTTCATCTAACCATTTCTGTAGCACTGACATATATGTCAACATATTCCTTATTTTTAGAAATATGTATTCATTATAAATCACAACTTGAGAAATTCTTCTCATGAACAACCAAACACAGCATCTTTCTTACTGTAATGACTGAAGACAAATTACCCAGAAACTGGTGAACGTGTATGTATGGCAGGAGCAAGGTGTCTCAGTATTGGCAGGGGTACTCTGCTGGAATGGGCAGGATCTTTGTAATGGTTAAGCTTCTGACCCAAGCAAAATAAACCAGAATACCAACTACCTGAAGTGAGGCAAATGTTTCATGGGCCATTGTGTGTAATAAATTGTGCAACACATTTTTGTTATTACTGCAACAAACATAAAAAGCATACTCCAATAGTTCTTACAATAATGTTTTCTTTACGAACAGTTACAAGAAACTGTAATGTCTTAAAATAAATTTTATACTTATGAGAGAATAATACGTTCTAAATAAAAGTGATTATAACAATAATGTCAATTATCACAACTGTGGCTTAAAATTACAAAGGTCAGACAAACAAACTTAATAAAGGTGCTGCCGTCATACATGGAATACTCTTACCAACTGACTGACCATAACTGATACAGCCAGTGCAGATATGTAATACATGCACCTAATAGAAGTTAATGAATTTCAGCACTCATACATCTGCTTTCTATTTTAACCTGTCCATGCTACATAAGAAAGACATTTGTTTAAAGTTAACAGTTGATCATACTTTTCGTCAAATCTTCAATATGTTGTCTGCTAATCTCTCTCACTAATATAAAGTGCATTTTAAAATATGTGTTCTTTTAATGTATGAAATGGAGCTTAAATATACTGTTCCATTATGGCCTGTACTAATGTAATATGTTAAAGAGGTTTAAACCTGAACCAAACACAAACAATGTAGATTGATAATAGATACACTGCATTTGCATTTATTAATATTGTTATTTTGGTTATGTTTTGTAATCAAATGCATGGTATGTTATGAATAAAGATTTAACAGTAATGCTCAAAATTGAGTTTGCATTGTTCTGTTCAACTCATGGCCCATTTCTTTCATTTTAAAAGGAAATTGGGACTTGTATTATCATATCTGTAACTGAGTGAGGGAGAAAGAAAGATCTATTAATAAATAATGAACCACATCCTGATTTTCATGGAAGCTGGTATACATGCCATAGCCCTGATTTCCACCCCATATTCATAGTCATGCTTCCATACAATCTCATGCTGGTGTCTGGATGATGACATGGAGGATGAAGCGGGTGGTACATGAGGCATACATGCAGGGAATAAAAAATGCATATAGAATTTTGTCCAGTAAATTCAAGGATACTTAGGCATAAATGAGAGGATAATGTTATAAAAGTATCTCGAAAGAAAAGTCAATGGGTATCATGTGCTCTTTCCATCAGGGTAAAGCAGGCTGGATCTAAATCTGACCATTCGTCTCCATCGGTTGCAGGGTTAAGATCATGAAGAGTTAATTAACACTTCACTCTCCAGGAAAATTCAATGGAATGAAATGGGAAAATTTGCTCTGCTTTGCATATTCAAAGAAAAAGTAAGTGAAAATGTGAACTGGATTTAGCCAGCTTAAAAAGGGAGCCAATGATGGGTGTTTGAGATGAACTTTCAGGTTCCTTAAGGAGTAGGAAATGTCTTGATCAAGGAAATATTATTAAAAAAAAAAAAAACTCCTGCAAAATGATGTTAGGCTTACACATTGTATATATACATCAGTACACCCTGTATCCAGATTTTATTCAGATTTTCGTCCCTTTTTATCTTAGAGAAAAATTATGGCTTACTGTACAAGTGCATATCACTTAACCCTACAAATATACTTTCATGTTGTTCATTCCATGTATTGTGATTTGATTTACAAAACCTCTATCATCGCCAACAAATGCACAATTCTATATATAATGTATTTTACTATTAATTTAATTCCACAAGTTTTGGCATAATTGCCATCCTCATGGATTGCTGTATGTTTTAACAACACTGAGGTAAGCTCCCGGAGGATGGCAATTGTGCCGAAACATGTAGGAGCAAATTAATAGTAAAATGTGCACGTTTTTAACAATACTGGTGTAAGCTCCCCGACGATGGCAATTGCGCCGAAACATGTAGGAGAAAAGTTATAGTAAAATATATAATATACATAGAACTGCGCATTTGTTGGTGCCGAGAGAGTTTGTAATCATACAAACATAATTCGAATTATTTTACATTCTACAGATCTTCTGTAGTATAAGGATGTCAAACACATCATAGTTTAATACCATACAAATATGAAATGTGTGGGTTTTGAATTGTTTATGTAACACTACATAACGCGATGAACAACATAAAGATAAAGTTAGGATTTTAATGCTTGACGGAAAAGAACTGTATACCATGGTTTCTGTATAATACACACCTTTCTGGTAACTAGCGAAATTAGCATCTGGCACGCACTGTGTACGGTTGCGGCGCACGTTTTGTAAACAATCTGCAGGGAAAACTAACAGGCAGCCTTAACATTTTCGAGATTACCAAAAAAACTGTGACCGAATGCGTCAAACGTCTTACAGTATGCATGAATGTCCGAAACGCACGGTTTCCCTTTTGCAGTAAAAACTAACACGCTTCCAAAACTCATGGTTAATCCTCCTCAATCGTTGCCGCCTAACTCTACGGAACTATGGATCACAGAGCATGTACGGAATGTCAGCTGTAGTAATCCTTGACGCGTTGGTCTAATTCGTGCTCGTGGCCGTTACATCGCATCTAGCGATTATTCTCGTTCGTATATGATCTGTGTTCTCGTTCAAGACGTTTAAATATCCGCGATTTAAAGTTTGACAACGGTTAAACCAAAATGGCTGACAGTCAACAAAGTAGGTTTGAAAAGTCCCTGGGGTTGTTGACTACCCGGTTTGTTTCTCTCTTGCAAAAGGCACGAGATGGTGTACTGGATTTGAAAGTAGTAAGTAAATATTTTTGAGTGGGAAACAGTGATTGTTCGTAACTAGTATCGCAACTGTCAGGAACACCATGTGCTCATTGAAATATTCACGTGGATTAACGGTCGTTGCTTTGTGATCTGTTTTATGTTCAAGTGACAAGCGTGTTTTAAATTTTTGTTTAAGGCTGCTGATATACTGGCTGTGAGGCAGAAAAGAAGAATATATGACATAACCAACGTTCTGGAAGGCATTGGTCTCATCGAGAAGAAAAGCAAAAATAGCATACAATGGAAGTACGTACATGTATATATAAGCGACATAGCTATTTAAATATTTTTACACCTTGCAGACTTATTTTTTCAGAAGCTGACAGTTGCTCAGATTGTCAAATTCCCAATGAAACCATAACCAGAGTCTCCTACAAGACCCTACCTTGAAAGGACCCCCACATTCAGTTCTTTGTCGCCATGACTATGAAGTTCGCTGTCTTTTAGTATATGGTGTCATGCAGACCAAAAGTAATGACTTTTAGAAGAATTTACCATGTTCATTATCATGATAGATGCAAAATGACAGAGTCAGAGAGTTTTGAAACACTGATACACATCTCCCAGGCTGTAAGGCATGACATTTCAGATGATATTAGTCATCATTTATGCCTTGATCTTTGGCATTTATGATTAAAATTCTGTATGAATATCTGTACCATGAGATTCTTGAGATCTGGATATGCTTTCAAAACACAGGATTTGCAAATAATATTTTTAGTGGTTTTCATTCAGATCTTTGCATTTGAACCTCCTACCATAATAATCTTGTTGAGTAATACACATGAATCTCTTCATTTTGTAATTTCACCTATTGTATTACTTAATTCTGTTTGAGTCCAAATTTGGTCATGCTTATAAATGTGCTCTAGTAAAATCTAATGTTTCTTCAGAAAGAACATGCTTACAGTTACTCCTTTTCTGACAAAACCAGTTCAATATTCATTCAGTAGTTGACATATTGTTGATTTTGAAGGAAATGAAACATAGATGTGAATTTGCTGTAGACACTTTTTATAGAATTTCTTCCTTTTTGAAACTTTGACAGTAAACACCATCATTGTTATGATGTACTTCATATAAATGAACAGCAGTTTACTTCTGCTGTGTGCGGCATATGAAATGACTGGGAACTAGTGTACAGTAGTGCTGTAACAGCAGGAATTATGCCATCACCACAACCATAGTCTCCCTTGATGTCACTGTGAGTGATAAGCAGATGTCAGCAGGACAGGAAACAGGAAAAGAGCATTGAAATTTTGAGCCTCCATACAGTTCCATGCTCTCTTTCTGACCCAACTGTCCTCTACTAATGCTTTTCTTTTCTCATATATTTATCCTGGAAAACTTCAGGTTGTATACAGTGCTGCATTTATCACAGTACGCATGGACTTGAACCAGCAGTTCTTGGCACTGCAAGCAGACACTTTAACTATGCAACAGAAGTTTGCAGATTCATCTTATTAAGACAGTAAAATATGTACCTGAAAGCACAAATAGCATCACACCAACTGCATGACTTATGCGTAGTTATAACATTGGTCCTGTCTTCAAAAGTCAAGTGTATTTCTTGGACTGCTTGACCAATGAAGATGGGACTGATAGGCCATCCCAAAGTATCAGTAACTAACTACCAACCAACACTGCATAATGTCCCAGAAGAGAGAGGACCTCAACTGCACCATGACAGAAACCTGAAATCTCACATAACACAGACCTTTTCCACCCATCTGCTTAGCAGCTGTAGCCCCTCTTTCTGTCTTTCCTCCACTCCCACAAATTATCACTTGTATTCTGGCCTTCATTCTGTCTGCACATTCTTCTCTGTTTATGTGTTCAGGTTGTTGTTACTGTTGATGGATGTGAGATATTTACTGTGGGTACAATGGGAGCAGGTTGCTGACTTGGGCTCCTATTACACATGAACATTCTTTTCCCAACCTAATATCCTGTGTAGCCTAACAAACAGTTGAGGTTTGTTTACCAAATCTCAGTCTCATTTTTGTTTGTCTTACCCTAGTGATGATACAGACTTCAGACAAAGTTTATAGAAATTTATACCATAAAATGGCCACTGGTTCACATTTTTCCATACCATTTAATGATGTGTGTAGTTCTAAGAATTTTAGTTTTTCATTTTGATTGTATATGCTTTATGGGATATTTTTTATTTTAGAAATCACAAAACTTGGTAGCATTTTGGAAGAATATTGTCACACTGTACTAGTATGTCGTGATTTATTAGATGCACACCACATGAGCAAGAGAAGTAGTGGAAGGTGTTAGTTTGTTAGTTGTTGCAACATAAATCCCAGAAGGAGAAGGAAAAGGGAAAAAAGGTCAGACTCCCAAATTTTTTAGCCTAGATTTAAAGAAGATTTGTCTTGACCTGATTAACAGTATTTGATCTGTGTGCTTTGAAGGGGTGCTGGACCAGGATGCAACACTCAGGAGATGGCAGATCGTTTGGCAATACTTAAGAAGGAAATCTCAAAGCTGGATGAACATGAGCAGAAGCTGGATTTGCACAAGCAGGTCTGTTAGATGCTACTATAATTTCTGGATAACTGTGTCTGTGTAGTGACTAGTCTACAGGCTGGGCAGCTGGGGTCAGGCATCTCTTGCCCACCACATGTCAAAGGTAGCAGTTTGGCCTACCCAGCTTCCAGACCAGAGATAACAAATATTTTTTCCTGGGGGTATAGAAGTTGGGGCTTGAAGTTAACTGCTGTATTCATCTAGTGCTGATAGTAAGAAGGTAACAATATATGCATAGTATGATAAATTTGGTACATTTTCTCTTACTGTCCTTACATTTTAACCCTTAGGTGACTAATGTCATATATATATGGAGCACCCGTTCTTGATGTTTCTAGATCACACACGACGACGCAGCACAGTCGGTAGGACTCCTCTGGACGAGTGATCAGCTCGTCGCAGAGACCTAGATCTAGAAACATCAAGAACGGGTGCTCCATATATATATGACATTAGTTGCCTAAAGGTTAATAATTTAACCCTTATCCTGCTAACGTGGAGAAAATGGTGAGCTCCTAATAATGCCAGCAAATAGCAGATGGGATTTAATTCGGGTTTTAAAGGGTTAACAGTACTGTTCAAGTATCTAAAAAAAATGGTCAACATGCATAAAACTATATTGACCATAAAATGTGTGTTTTATTTTTCTGTACACATGTTGAAATATTTTTTCTCCAAAGTGTTGGCAGAAATGTCATTTGGTCATTACGTAAATGTCTCTTACTGTTGTCAGATTTTAACAAAATTTGGAATGTTGACACATTTTTGTAAAACTTTTCAGCCCTAAATTTAATGAAATCCTTTCATTGGTTCTCACCCTGTTTCATACATCCATAAAGGCATGATGAGCTAATGTATTCATTTTTGCAGCTGCAGTGCTAAGACCAAAAGGGAATATGGTATATTGCAAACAGAGTGCAGAGAGTGGTAAAATGGATGGACTGTGCAACATGTAGACTTTCTTAACCGTTTTGTGACCAGCAGGACATATATGTCCCACTTACAAAGAGTCTTTTCAAGTCCGCTGGGATAACAGTATCCCACTTTTTCTCCATGCTGCCATCTACCTTGAAGTATCTCTGTTCCGTTGAACCAGTCAGAATGCATTTTCCCGCGAAACAGCCACGTACAAATGATACTGTGTGCAATGCTGCTATGCAGCATTGCACACAGTATTACAGGGAAATGCATTCTGACTGGTTCAGCGGAATAGAGATACTTCAAGGTAGATGGCAGCATGGAGAAAAGTGGGATACTGTTATCCCAGCGGACTTGAAAAGACTCTTTGTAAGTGGGACATATATGTCCCGCTGGTCACGAAAGTGTTAAATATAGAAAGATGATTTGTAAAATACAATAAAATATGCCAAAAAAAAGTGAGAAAGTAATTAAAAAAGCTGAAAAGTGGTGGTAAATGTTCATTGAATATAAACTGTGTGTATCAAATTTATCTGCAAGTTCTGTTGGAAACATTTTTGCCTTCAGTCACTATGTAGTGAGTGATACACAAAGACATACACATAGGTCTTCATGTAATGTCCACTGTTTTTGTGAAACTTTAATCAAAATTGAAGCGTATGATCAGATTTTTAGTAAACTCTTCAGTTTAAATTTTAAAAAATTCTGTTTTATCATTCTCAAGTTGTTTCGTGCAAACAAGCGTACAAATACACAGAACTGATGAAGCTAGCGGGTGCATTTTTAACACTGTTGTTAATGTGCCAGAAATGAAATGACAGACCTCTACCTCCACTCACACATAACATTTTTATTGTGTGTGTGTGTGTGTGTGTGTGTGCGCGCGCGCGCGCGTGCGAGAGAGAGAGAGAGAGAGAGAGAGAGAGAGAGAGAGAGAGAGAGATTTTCTGTACCTGTCCTGATCTACCCTAAGGCTCGCCCAGCCTCCTTTACAATGAGTACCAGGTCTCTTTCCTGGCAGGAAAGTGGCTGGGGCGTGGTGTTGACCACCTGCCCCCTTCTAGTGCTGAGGTTTTGTGTGGGTAGAGGTATAGCTGCACCTCACTTCTGTGCCCTTATCACATCATAAAGGGTGACCTTTAAATATGTACTTTATTACTATGTGGCTGTAACTAAATATTGTGCCCTTTTGTTAGTGCTTTTTCACTATAGTGCTTCTTAAAATCAATGGTCTTTTTATATCAGAGTAATGGAAGTAGTGTTGTTAAATAACCCTAAGAATTAGGCCCAGGCATTCCACCATGATGATGTAGAGATGGTAAACAATACAATCTAGAACAGAAATGTCCAACTTCTTTGGCATGGGGTGATGGCCATTTTTGTGAGCTGGTTCATGTGCCACACATGTAACAGTCAGAGTAAGTGGTACACCTTACCCCCTAAATTATTGTGCAATCTTTGCAGTACACATGATTTACAAATGTGGCCGCAGGTCCCATAACACAACCTGGTGGGCCACAGGTTGGACACCCACACTCTAGAGCTCGGCTATAAATGAAGGGCATTTGTGCTGTGGCTACTTTGCATCTGTGAAAATGGCCCTCTGGTGTGCTGTTTGTAGGAAGCTGGGGACATGTTCAAGAGCTATCCATCATACCCCTGCCCAGTATCCAACTCCAGTTGTCGACACCAGTGGTAGCCATCTTGCAAAGTGATCAGCTCAGTAACTGTCAACTACAAAAGGATGGTTGTTACTGGAGTTCATTTTGATAGATATGTAATTTCTTGCAGTGGATGCAGCAGAGTATTCATAACATTACTGATGATGTTGAAAACTATCACCTGGCATATGTAACACATGAAGACATATGTAGGTGTTTTGAAGAAGACACAATGCTTGCAATCCAGGCTCCCAGTGGAACAGAATTGGAGGTACCGTCAGTTGAACAGGTGTGTTCACAGATGGCTGACTTGTTTTGTGGTTTTCCTGGGTTCCTGCAAATGTTGGGGCTATAAATTATTTTAAATTATGTTATGACTGCATCTGTCCATATTCACTAATCAACCATTCACAGTCATCCATCCACTTTATTCAGCTGACAAGGTGTCATGAAATGAATGAATATGTTTTATGTTGATTTATGTCATGAAGCTGTATCAGGTACCTTGATTATGTTAAGATGATTGTGAATAATTGATTAGAAGGAATGTGATAGGAAGTGGTTATTGATTGTTTTCTTAATTGCTAGCCTTGTATTTCCCTGGAGAGTCATAATGTCCACAAAAACCCTTGTATAACTCTTTGCCATTCTCATTGGAGGGGAACATTACAAAGGTAAATGTCTTAATATGGGCTCCAGCTTGAAAGAGCTGGACCCAGACACTCCTGTCAGAATGTTTGCTGGCATATGTCTTATTACTGCAGGTGGATCATGCAACATAAATATGCATTGCATGTGCTCTTTTTGGATCTTGCTACCTCATAATGTGTCAAGGCATGAGTATGTGAATTAACTTCTTTTTTGCTGTTTGTACACTGCCTTTTAGACCACGTGAGAGTCCACTAAATATGGTTGTAGAAAACAAAGGGGCCAGGACCAGACTCAGCAGTGTGAACACAGATGTCACAAGAAGACCATCTAGGAGATGATATAGAGGAAACTTAGAGAGTCGTCTTCCATGTTACTGCCTCATTATAATTTGTAACACATCTTACTAGCTGTAATATGTACTAGGGGTGCTGCAGGAAATATTCAAAGGGATTTGAGCCTCTCTGGGAAGAAAAAGTGGAAGCCACTGGACGCTGTCAGCGTCCAGCAACTACACATCCAACAACCCTCTACGTATGCAAAACCAGAGGCTGTTACTGCAGTTTTAGGCTCCTGATGATGGGTGGTGTGTCACCTGAAACATGTTGAGCTTCATATAAATATGAAATAAAAAAAATTTGATACACTGTTGCATCTCGTTGGATTTCTGTGTGAATTATTCCTCCTTAGCATTGGTAAATTTGTACCAGATTGTGCAGAATGATAGGACTCATGGTCAGAAGCATGAGAACTAAACATTATAGTTGATTACATCAAATCTGTTAAATGCATTTAGTCAGTTTGAAATACATGTTGAACTGAAATGGGTATTGTGGTGAAGACTTGGGTAGGATGCATAGGTACTGGATATGTTTAGAGTAGATATAACATACACCTCAACCCACTGCGAGCTCTTGTGGATGGTTTTGGTAGCCAGCATTTCCATCTACAAGCTTTGGCCATATTCGAAATACATTAAAATAGGCCATGACTGTGTTCTGCCAGTTCATCACTGACATCCTGTCATTTCTGATTTGATGCTCTGTAACCGAAGGAATTTTAAAATAAACATGTTAAAGTAAATGTGCATGTATAAAATTGTTCCTTGTTTGATATTCCGTTTCAGAATAGCAATAACAAGAAGGCTTATCAGATTCACCTCAAGTCAACAGGTGGTCCAATATATGTTCTGTTAGTGAATAAGGACGTTGATTGCACCAGCCCTGTGGCAATAGAAGTTCCACCACCAAAGTCTGTTTTAGAGTCCAGCATCAAGGTATGTCATTGTCTTCAGTATTATTATATGTGAAGACCTTTGTTGTGAGTTCCTTTTCTGTCTCTCTTCCCCCACCCCCACTACCCAAAAATAAGTAATGTGTACTTTGTGGGAAACAGTTTTCCAGTAGTTCTGACATAACCTATCTCCATGCTGTGGACGCAATGTATGGCCTGAATGACTGGATTTCATTTCTGGTAAGGGCAGCACTTTGCTTCTTACGTTCATGCCCTGGCATGCACGCGCGCGCGCGTGTGTGTGTGTGTGTGTGTGAGAGAGAGAGAGAGAGAGAGAGAGAGAGAGAAAACAGCTATGGTGTGAAGCTGATCACCCTCATCCTATGCCAAGGTCTTTAGGTACTAAGATACCGTCACCACCTGTGTAACATATCTGAACCTACTACTGGCATTTAAAATTGCTTAAATTTTGTAACATTTGTCAGCCACAAACTTTGGCCCTTTCGTTACATTCTTTTATGGTACGGTATGTAATGGCATGTAGAACTACACTGTTGATAGCATGGGAATCACACGTGAGTCATGGAGGGATGTTTGATTTACTCCAGGAAGAAGCTGAACAATTAGATGTAGAGTCAGAAGATACTGAAAAGACATCAGTTACTGCAGCCCCCAGTCCTCCTGCAACTCGTTCCACCAGGTCACGGAATAGCTCGCCACAGAAACTTGGCTCATTATCACCACGCATACCAACACGACATACGACCACAACTCAGGTCAGTAAAGATTTTTTTTTATGCAAGCTGATTTTAAATGCTGGGTTTTTGAGCTCGTTAATTTGTGTAGGAGGTGACACAAATTTAACTGTGTTGTATTTGAATAGACTGAAGTACATTTTAAGTTTTTACTGTGAAAAGACGGTAAATATTTGGGCTACCATGATTAGTTGATTGAATAGTCCTTTTATATTCTATATCAGTTAAGTGGTTAAAACTGTGCCATTTAGTTTTTAAGCTAGGAATATTAAATTTACTTTTGCATAAGGCTTCAGTAGAACCTTATCTAAGAATGATTATAAGAGATCAAGGTTAAATAGACAGCGGTGAAAATGTCTTCTGTGTGAACTGTATTTGAAACTGATAATTCTGTGCATACATCCAAATTTACCCATGATAAAAACAATCAAGACCCCAACATCTGCTTACCATCTTCACTGCCACTTGCAGTTTTCATGTGTGTTCCTCTGAAGAAGGTGTCCAAGAGACGTCTGTGCACATTTGGTTTTACTAACAGCGTATGCCATTCTGTGAAAAAGAAATGCACTGCAGTTGTGATTCAGTGATATGAATATCTTGCTGCATATAATTACCATTTAGTCAGGTCAACTAATTACATTAATCATCTGCAGGTGCACTCTTTCTGGGAAATTATGCAGTGTATAGTGGTAATTCTTTACTGATGTTTTGGGACAACTTATTGCTCCCATCTGCAAGGGTCAAGAATTGGTAAAGAATTGCCACTGTATGCTGCGTAATTCCCCAGGAGAGTGCAGATCTCATCTACTTCACAGCGGAAGCCTGAAATTGTGTGTCATCAGGTGGATTTATGTTGAACTTGCTTCATAAATACTATTACTGTGCATGGTATATCAATATTATTACTGTGTTTGGTATTTACGTTTAGGCTGTCTTATGTGGTGTGATCAAATAACTTCCTAACTGAATTTATTTCTCCATAACAACAATAGTTACCCCATAATCAATGTTGTCCCCTTCAAAGTAGTCACCTTGGGACTTTATACAGCAATCCCAGACCTAGGGCCACCGTTTGAAGCATTTCATGGAGTGCACTGTTTGAAACTGGGGAGGTGGGTCCCGCAATTTTGGTTGAATGATGGTGATATAATTGTGAGTCATACCCATAAACCCATATCTCATCAATGTGATAATCTTCAAAGGAATTTTCTTTGAAAATGCTCTGAACTGATCCATGTGAAATTCCTAACATGTTTGCTACTTCATGAATAGTGATTTTTCTGGTTTTTGAGGACCATTCCTTTCACTTGATCCACTTTTTTTTTCTTTTTGACTCATCAATGGATGTCTTGAACATTTGGCATCTTCCACAGAGGTCACACTGCTGTTCAACATGGAAAATCACTCAAAAACTTATGTTCTTCCCATTGTGTGCTCCCCAAAAGCTACTTTAAACATCTGGGAATTTTCTATTTCATTTTCCCCAAAACATAAGCTGATGCAGGTACACTCTTCTAGTCTGCCATTTCCGGGTACACCAAAATCACAAGTTGAACAACACACACTTGTTCTCAACTACTCAGTAGTCACATATGCTACAGTCATATTCCAAGCAGGAAATGACTTGGCACCTATCAGTAGAAGCAGCCTTACTGTCATCCCATTGTCATTCCTGAAGCTATTTGATCGCATCACACACCAGTGCTGTCAGTTTTTAACTTACACTTGGCACAGGAAACCATTTGTCATGTGTCTGTTTATTATATCTGAGCACCCTGAATAAGCATTTTCTACATTCATACATGTTTACTGTTCATTTGGGAATAAATTACTCTGTATTTTTATGGCAGATTATGCTTCTGTTACGTACTGTAACTTAGTCACTGATGTTGAATGGCTGAAAAGTCTAATCTGTTAATAGTCTCAGAAGAAGCCTGAATCACTGTGGGACACGGACATAAACAGTTACTGTGCTACAAAGTGTGTGTTTTATTGCCACAATTTAGTTGATACCTTGTTGCTGCATAGTGACAAGTGATGCCACCCAGTCCTCAATACTCAGTCTGGTGATATAAAAATTCTCTAGGAATTAGAAAATTCACTCAGTATCCTCATTTTCACAGACATTTCAACACCTTTGTCACAAAATAATAACCACTAACATTTTTAGATTGAAACAACACGACCACAGAGTCCTTCAAATTCCAGCCTGAAGCGACGACGAGGTCCAGGACGACCACCTAAACAGCCTCGACTTGATCCAGACCCAGAACAAGAATGCAGCCCTATGTCGTTAGAGCCTGACATAATCCTCAGCGATGTTGTCTCTGCTGGAAGTTCAGGTGGGTTAATTATCTATTCAAATACAAAGTTTATCATTACTGTCATCATTCAAGAGTCTGTCTTTATGTACATGTATGCTTCCTGGTAGCCTTGAAAGTCCTGGGAGTTGAACAGACTGGTTGTTTGCATTAGAAGTGAAAACAGTACTTTGTTTTGCACAGCTAAGACTTTTCAGGCTTCCAGGAAGAAGCCCATCAATATAAATCTTGTTATACTTGCACAATAAATATTTGATCCATCTATACTGGTCAGGGGCCTTGATGTGTTTTACTTTATATACATAATTCATGTTTGTTGTAGATGTTCCCATGACAGAAGTGGATGGAGAATTAATGGAAGAACTTATTTCAGCAGAAAGTAAGTGTAACATTAGTATTATATGTATGCTGTCATTCTAGACAACTTGAACTGTTCCATTCCTTGATATACTAGTGGACAGAAGTAGCATCTTCATCATGAAAATATATACAGTAACCGACTCACACTGAACAGTCTTTGCAGCCAATCATGCAAAACATACTCAAGCCAGTACAGTAAAGTACTGTCGCTCACCTGCTGAGATCATGGGTTCGAATCCCACCGGGGACATGGATATATGTCTGTTGTGAGTGTCGTGTGTTGTCAGGTAGAGGTCTCTGCGACGAGTTGATCACTCGTCCAGAGGAGTCCTACCGACTGCTGTGTCGTTGTGTGTGATCTAGAAACATCAAGAATGGGTGCTCCATATATATATATAATAT
>Ga0268261_10001023_pt1 | contig 18883 bp, 1 predicted proteins | sample TergutNc150P1_FD_190353 | JGI IMG/M metagenome (GOLD analysis project Ga0268261, IMG submission 190353) | Nasutitermes corniger P1 segment gut microbial community from laboratory colony in Florida, USA - Nc150 P1 (SPAdes) (version 2) | ecosystem: Host-associated > Arthropoda: Insects > Digestive...
AAGAGACTTCTTATACAGGACACCAATTAAAGAGACTTCTTATACAGGACACCAATTAGAGATACTTCTCATACTGGACAACAATTAAAGAGAATTCTTGTACAGGACACAAATTAAACAGACTTCTTATACAAGACAACAATTAAAGATAATTCTAATAAGGGACAACAATTAAATAGACTTATTATACAGGACACCAATTACAGATACTTCTAATACAGGACAACAATTAAAGAGACATCTTATACAGGACACCAATTAAAGAGACTTCTTATACAGGACACCAATTAAAGATACTTCATATACAGGACAACAATTAAAGAGACTTCTTATACAGGACACCAATTAAAGATACTTCTAATACAGGACAACAATTAAAGAGACTTCTTATATAGGACACCAATTAAAGATACTTCATATACAGGACAACAATTAAAGAGACTTCTTATACAGGACACCAATTAAAGATACTTCATATACAGGACACCAATTAAAGATACTTCTTATACAGGACACCAATTAAAGAGACTTCTTATACAGGACAACAATTAAAGAGACTTCTTATACAGGACAACAATTAAAGAGACTTTTTATACAGGAAACCAATTAAAGATACTTCTTACACAGGACACCATTTAAAGATACTTCTTATACAGGACACCATTTAAAGATACTTCTTATACAGGACAACAATTAAAGAGACTTTTTATACAGGACACCAATTAAAGATACTCCTTATACAGGACAACAATTAAAGAGACTTTTTATACAGGAAACCAATTAAAGATACTTCTTACACAGGACACCATTTAAAGATACTTCTTATACAGGACAACAATTAAAGAGACTTTTTATACAGGAAACCAATTAAAGATACTTCTTACACAGGACACCATTTAAAGATACTTCTTATACAGGACACCATTTAAAGATACTTCTTATACAGGACAACAATTAAAGAGACTTTTTATACAGGAAACCCATTAAAGAGACTTCTTATACAGGACACCATTTAAAGATACTTCTTATACAGGACACCCATTAAACAGAAATCTTTTACAGGACACCAATTAAAGAGACTTCTTATACAAGACAGCAATTAAAGATACTTCTTATACAGGACACCCATTACAGAGACTTCTTATACGGGACACAAATTAAAGAGACTTCTTATACAAGACACCATTTAAAGATAATTTTTATACAGGACACCCATTAAAAGAGACTTCTTACACAGGACAACAATTAAAGAGACTTATTATACAGGACACCAATTAAAGAGAATTCTTATACAAGACACAAATTAAAGATACTTCTTATACAGGATAACAATTAAAGAGACCACTTATACACGACAACAAATAAAGATAAATCTCATATAGGACAACAATTAAAGATACTTCTAATACAGGACAACAATTAAAGAGACTTCTTATAAAGGACACCAATTAAAGATACTTCTTCTACAGGACACCAATTAAAGAGACTTCCTAAACAGTACTCCCATTAAAGAGACTTCTTATTCAGTACACCAATTAAAAGAGACTTCTTATACAGAACACCAACTAAACAGACTTCTTATATCGGGCACCCATTAAAGAGTCTACATATACAGGACACCCATTAAAGAGACTTCTTATACAGGAAACCCTTTAGAGAGACTTCTTTTACAGGACACCAATTAAAGATAATTCTTATACAGGACAACAATTAAAGATATTCTTTATACAGGACCCCAATTAAAGATACCTCTTATACAGGACACCCACTGAAGAGTCTTCTCATACAGGACACCAATTAAAGATAATTCTTTTATAGGACAACCACTAAAGAGACTTCTTAAACAGTACACTCATTAAAGAGGCTTCTTATACAGGACACCAATCAAAGATATTTCTTATACAGTTCACACAATAAAGGGACTTGTTATATAGGACACGCATTAAAGAGACTTCTTATGCAGGAAAACAATTAAAGAGACTTCTTATACAGGAAACCAATTAAAGATGTTTCTTATACAGGACAACATTTAAAGAGACATTTTATGCAGGACAATAAAAGATACTTCTCAAACATGACACCCATTAAAGAGACTTGTTATACAGGACACCAATTAAAAATACTTCTTATACAGGACAACAATTAAAGAGAATTCTTATAGAGGACTACAAATAAAGATACTTCCTATACAGGACAACAATTAAAGAGACTTCTTATACAGGACAACCATTAAAGAGACTTCTTATACAGGACACCAATTAAAGATACTTCTTATACAGGACACCCATTAAAGATACTTCTTATACACGACACCAATTAAAGTACTTCTTATACAGGACACCCATTAAAGAGAGTTCTTATGCAGGACACCAATGAAAGGTACTTCTGATACACGACAACAATTAAAGAGTGTTTTTATACAGGACACCAATTAAAGAAGCTTCTTATACAGGACAAAAATTAAAGAGACTACTTATAGAGGGCAACAATTAAAGATACTTCTTATACAGGGAACCAATTAAGGATACTTCTTATACAGGACACCAATTAAAGGTACATCTTATTCAGGATAATAATTAAAGAGACATCTTCTTCAGGACACCCATGAAAGAGGCTTCTTATACAGGAAACCAATTAAAGATACTTCAGATACAGGACAACAATTAAGGAGACTTCTTATAGAGGACACCAATTAAAGATACTTCTCATAAAGTACAACAATTAGAGACTTAATATACAGGTCACGAATTAAAGAAACTTCTTATAAAGGACACCCATTAAAGAGACTAATTGTACAGGACACCAATTAAAGATACATCTTATACAGGACATCAATTAAAGATACTTCTTATACAGCACACCCATTAAAGAGACTTCTCTTACAGGACACCAATTAATGATACTTCCTACACAGGACAACAATTAAAGAGACTTCTTATACAGGACACCAATTAAAAATATTTTCTATAGAGGACAAAAATTAAAGATACTTCTTATACAGGACACCAATTTAAGATACTTCTTATACAGGACAAATAAAGCGACTTCTTATAGAGGACAACAATTAAAGAGACTTCTTATACAGGACAACCATTAAGAGACTTCTTATACAAGACAACATTTAAAGAGACTGCTTATACAGGACAATAATTAAAGATACTTCTTATAGAGGAAAACAATGAAAGAGGCTACTTATACAGGACACCAATTAAAGATACTTCTTATACAGGACAACAATTAAGAGACTTCTTATACAGGACAACAATTAAAGACACTTGTTATACGGGACAACAATTAAAGAGACTTCTTATACAGGGCAAGAATTAAATATACTTCTTATACAAGACACCAACTAAAGATACTTCTTATACAGGACAGCAATTAAAGAGACTTCTTATACAGGGCAAGAATTAAAGAGAATTCTTATACAGGGCAAGAATTAAATATACTTCTTATACAAGACACCAACTAAAGATACTTCTTGTACAGGACAACAATTAAAGAGAATTCTTATACAGGGCAAGAATTAAAGATATTTCTTATACAGGACAGCAATTAAAGAGACTTCTTATACAGGGCAAGAATTAAAGATACTTCTTATACAAGACACCAACTAAAGATACTTCTTATACAGGACAACAATTAAAGAGAATTCTTATACAGAACACCAAATAAAGATACTACTTATACAGGACAAAAATTAAAAAGACTTCCTTTACCGGAAAATAATTAAAGATATTTCTTAAGCAGGACACCAATTAAAGCGACTTCTTATACAGGACACCAATTAAAGATACTTGTTATACAGGACAACAATTAAAGATACTTCTTATACAGGACAAAAATTAAAGATACTTCTTATAGAGGACAAAAATAATAGAGAATTCTTACACAAGACAACATTTTAAGAGACTTTTTATACAGGACACCCATTAAAGAGACTTCTTATAGAGGACAACAATTAAACAGACTTATTAACAGGACACCATCTAAACAGACTTCATATGCAGAACACCCATTAAAGAGACTTCTTATAGAGAACACACATTAAATAGACTACTTATACTAGACACCCATTAAAGAGACTTCTTATACAGGACACCAAATATACTCCTTATACAGGACAATTAAAGAGACTTCTTATACAGGTCACCAATTAAAGATACTTCTTATACAGGACACAAATTAAAGAGACTTCTTTTACTGGACATCAATTAAAGAGACTTCTTTTACACGGCACCCATTAAAGAGTCTTCCTATACAGCACACCAACTATAGACACTTCTTATACAAGACACCAATTAAACAGACTTCTTATAAAGGACGCCAATTAAAGATACTTCTAAAAAAGGACACCCACTAAAGGGACTTCTTATACAGTACACCCATTAAAAAGGCTTCTTATAAAAGACACCAATTAAAAAGACTTCTTATACAGGACACCCATTAAAGAGTCTTCTTATAGAGGAAACCCATTAGAGAAACTTCTAATACTGGACACCAATTAAAGAGAATTCTAATACAGGACAATTAAAGAGTCTTTTTATACAGGGCACCCATAAGCGATACTTCTTATACAGGGTACCCATTAAAGAGACTTTTTATGGAGAACACCAATTAAAGATATTTCTTATACAGGACATCCACGAATGAGACTTCTTAAACAGTACACCCATTAAAGAGGCTTCTTATACAGGACACCAATTAAAAAGTTTTCTTATATAGGACACCCATTAAAGAGACTTTTTTATACTACACCCATTAAAGAGGATTCTTATACGGGACCCCAATTAAAAAGTTTTCTTATACAGGACACCCATTAAAGAGTCTTCTTATAGAGGACACCCATTAAAGACACATCTAATACTGGACACCAATTAAAGATACTACCTATACAGGACAAAATTTAAGAGACTTCTTATACAGGACACCCATTAAAGAAACTACGTAAACAGGACACCAATTAATGATACTTCTTATACCGGACAACTAAAGAGACTTCTTATGCAGGACACCAATTGAAGATACTTCTTATACAGGACAACAAATAAGGAGACTTCTTACACAGGACAATTAAAGATACTACTTATACAGGACACCAATTAAAGAGACTTGATATACAGGACACCAATTCAAGAAACTTCTTATAGAGGACAACAATTAAAGAGAATTCTTATACAGGACACCAATTAAAGATACTTATTATACAGGATACCCATTAAAGAGATTTCTTATACAAGACACCAATTAAAGATACTTCTTATACAGGACAAAAATTAAATTAAATGAGACTTCTTATACAGGACAACAAATAGAGAGACTCCTTATATAGGACAACAATTAAAGATATTTCTTTTACAGGACACCCATTAATGAGACTTCTTATAGAGGACAACAATTAGAGAGACTCCTTATATAGGACAACAATTAAAGATATTTCATATACAGGACACACATTAAAGAGATTTCGTATACAGGACACCAATTAAGGATACTTCTTATAAAAGACATAAATTAAAGAGACTTCTAATACAGGACACCAATTAAGGATACTTCATATACAGGACAACATTTAAAGACACTTCATATACAGGAAACCATATAAAGAGTATTCTTGTAAAGGACACCCATTAAAGAGACTTCTAACACAGGACACCCTTCAGAGATACTTCTTACGCAGGGCACCCATTAAAGAGCCTTTTTATGGAGCATACCAATTAAAGATATTTCTTATAACGGACACCCATGAATGAAACTTCTTATACAGTACACCCATTAAAGAGTCTTCTTACACAGGACACCAATTAAAGAGACTTCTTACAAAGAACATCAATTAAAGAGTCTTCTTAACAAGCACACCCATTAAAGAGTCTTCTTACACAGGACACCAATTAAAGAAACTACTTATACACGACACCCACTAATGAGACTCCTTATAGAGAAATCCCATTAAAGAGAGTTTATTATAAAGGACACCAATTAAACAGACTTCTTATACAGGACACACATTAAAGAGACATCTTACACAAGACACCCATTAAAGAGACTTGTTATACAGGACACCAATTAAACATACTTCTTATACAGGACACCCATTAAAGAGACTTCTTATACAGGTCACCATTTAAAGTTACTTCTTATACAGGAAACCCACTTAAGAGACTTCTTATACAGTACACCCACTAAAGAGGCATCTTATACAGGACACCAATTAAAGAGTCTTATTATACAGGAAACCAATTAAAGAAACTTCTGATATAGGACTTCAATTAAAGAGACTTCTTGTACACGACACCAATTAAAGATACTTAATATACAGGACACCCATTAAAGAAACTTCTTATGCAGGACACCCATTAAAGAGACTTCTTATACAGGAAACGAACTAAAGAGGCTTCGTTTACAAGACACCAATTAAACAGACTTCTTATACAGGACACCAATTAAAGATATTATTTATACTTGACAACAAATAAAGAGGCTTCTTATACAGGGCACCGATTAAAGATACTTCCTATACAGTCCACCCATTAAAGAGACTTCTTATACAAGACACCATTTAAAGATACTTCTTATACAGGACACGCACTTAAGAGACTACTCATACAGTACACCCACTAAAGAGACTTCTTATACAGGACTCCAATTAATAAGAATTCTTATACAGGACACCCATTAAAGAGACCTCTTATACAATACACTCATTAAAGAGACTTCTTATAGAGGACACCAATTAAGGAGACTTCATATACAAGAAACCCATTAAAGAGACTTCTTATACAGGACACCCTTTAAAGACACTTCTTATACACGACACCAATTAAAGAGACTTCTTATACAAGATACCAATTAAAGATACTTCTTATACAGGGCACCTATTAAAGATTCTCCTTATAAAGGACACCAATTAAAGAGACTTCTTATACAGGTAACGCATTAAAGAGACTTCTTATACAGGACACCAACTAAAGAGAATTCTTATACAGGACACCCATTAAAGAGACTTCTTACCTACTAACAAATTCAAGAGACTTCTTAAATAGTACACAAATTAAAGAGACTTCTTACACAAGAGACCATTTAAAGAGCCTTCTAACCAAGCAAACCCATTAAAAAGACTTCTTATACAGGACTCCAACTAAAGAGACTTCTTATACAAGACACTAATTGAAAACACTTCTTATACAGGACACCAATTAAAGCGACTTATTATACAGGACACCCATTAAAGAGACTTCTTACACAGGACACCAATTGAAGAGGCTTCGTATACAGGACACCCACTAAAGAGGCGACTTATACAGGACACCAACTAAAGAAACTTCTTATACAAGAAAACAATTAAATTGACTTTTTATACAGGACACTAAATAAAGATAATTCTTATACAGGACACCAATTAAATATACTTCTTATACAGGACACCAACTAAAGAGACTTCATATACAAGACACCAATTAAAGATACTTTTTATACAGGCTAACAATTAAAGAGACTTCTTTTAAAAAACAACCAATAAAGAGAATTCTGATACAGGACACCAATTAAAGATACTTCTTATACAGGAAACCAATTAAAGATACATCTTATACAGGACAACAATTAAAGAGGCTTCATATACAGGACACAAATTAAAGATACTTCTTATACAGGACACAAATTAAAGATACTTCTTATACAGGACAACAATTAAAGAGACTTCTTATAGGGGACACACACTAAAGAGACTTCTTATACAGAACACCCATTAAAGAGACTTCTTACACAGGACACCAATTATAGAGATTTCTTACACAGGACACCCATTATAGAGACTTCTTATGGAGGACACCCATTATAGAGACTTCTTATACAGGACACCCATTAAAGAGACTTCTTATACAGGACACCAATTAAAGAGACTTTTTATACAGGACACCCATTATAGAGACTTCTTATGGAGGACACCCATTATAGAGACTTCTTATACAGGACACCAATTATAGAGATTTCTTACACAGGACACCCATTATAGAGACTTCTTATGGAGGACACCCATTATAGAGACTTCTTATACAGGACACCCATTAAAGAGACTTCTTATACAGGACACCAATTAAAGAGACTTTTTATACAGGACACCCATTAACGAGACTTCTTATATAGGACACCAATTAAAGATACTTCTTATACAGGACACCCATTAGGGAGACTTCTTATACAGGACAACATTTAAAGATACTTCTTATACGGGACACCTACTAAAGAGACTTCTTATAGTGTACACCCATTAAAGAGATTTCTTATATAGGACACCAATTGAAAAGACTTCTTATACAGAACACCCATTAAAGAGACTTCTTATACAGGACACCAATTAAAGATACTTCATACACAAGACACCCATTAGATTGAATTCTTATACGGGACACAAATTAAAGATACTTCTTTTACAGGACACCTACTAAAGAAACTTCTAATACAGGGCACCAATTAAAGAGATTTCTTATACAGGACAACAATTAAAGAGTTTTCATATACAGGGCATCCATTAAAGAGACTTCTAATACAAGCAGAAATTAAAAATACTGTTTATATAGGACACCAATTAGAGATAATTCTTATACATGGCACCCATTAAAGAGAATTCTTATACAAGACACCAATTAAAGATACTTCTTATACAGGGCACCCATTACATAGACTTCTTATACAGGACACCCATTAAAGAGATTTCTTATACAGGACACCCATTAAAGAGACTTCTAATACAGTACGCCCATTAAAGAGACTTCTTATACAGGACACCAATGAAAGATACTTATTATACAGGTCACATATTAACGAGACTTCTTATACAAAACACCCATTAAAAACACTTCTTATACAGGACACCAATTAAAGAGACTTCTTATACAGGACACCAATAAAAGATACTACTTATACTTGACACCCATTAAAGACACTTTTATATGGGACACCAATTAAAAAGACTTTTTGTATAGGACACCCATTGACGACACTTCTGATAAATGACACCAATTAAAGAGATTTCTTATAAAGGAAACCAACGAAAGATACTTCTTAAACAGGACACCCATTACAGAGAATTTTTATACAAGACACCTATTAAAGATACTTATTATACAGGACACCCATTAAAGAGACTTATTATACAGGACACCAATTAAAAAGACTTCTTAACCAGTACACCCATTAAAGAGACTTCTTATAGTGGACACCAATTAAAGAGACTTCTTATACAGGACAGTAATTCAAGAGATTTCCTATACAGGACACCCATGAAAGAGACTTCTTTCCCAGAAAACCCATTAAAGAGCCTTCTTTCTCAGTACACCCATTAAAGAGCCTTCTTATACAGGACACCCATTAAAGATAATTCTTTCCCAGTACACCCATTAATTAGCCTTCTTAAAAAGGGCACCGATTAAAGGGACTTTTTATACAGTACACCCATTAAAGAGACTTCATATACAGGACAACCATTAAAGAGTCTTCTTACCCAGTACACCAATTAAAGAAATATCTAATACAGGACAACCATTAAAGAGACTTCTCACCGAGTACAGCCATTAAAGAGTCCTCTTATACAGGACACCAATTAAAGAGACTTCTTATTCAGGACACCCATTAAAGAGACTTTGTATAAGGACAACCATTAAAAAGAATTCTTAACCAGTACACCCATTAAAGAGATTTCTGTTACAGGACACCCATTAAAGACACGTCAAAAAAAGGACACCAATTAAAGAGACATCTTAGAGAGGATATCCTTTAAAGAGATTTCTTATACAGGATACCCATTACATAGACTTCTCATACAGGACACATATTAAAGAGACTTCTTATACAGGACACCCAGTAAAAAGACTTCTTATACAGGACACCAAATAAAGAAACTTCTTATACAGGGCACTAATTAAAGTGACTTCTTATATAGAACACCAATTAAAGATACTTCTTTTGCAGGACATCCATTAAAGAGACTTTTTATACAGGACAACAATTAAGGAGACTTCTTATAAAGGACAACCATTAAAGAGACTTCTTTTACAGGACACCCAATTAAGAGACTTCTTATACAGAACAATTAAAGAGACTTCTAACACAGGACACCAATTAAAGAGACTTTTTATACATGAGACCCATTAAAGAGACTTTTTATACAGGATACCCATTAAACAGACATCTTATACAGGACACCCATTAAAGAGATTTCTTATACAGGACATCCATTAAAGAGACTTCTTATTCAGTACACTCATTAAAGTGACTTCTTATACAGGACACCCATTAAAGACACTTCAAATACAGGAGAGCCATTAAAGGGAATTTTTACCCATTACAACCATTAAAGAGACATTTTATACTGGACAATAATAAATAAAACTTCTTCTACTGGGCACCCATTAAAGAGACTTCTTATACAGGACACCCATTAAAGATAATTCTTATACAGGACACCCATTAAAGAGACTTCTTATACAGGAATCAAATTATACATACTTCTTATACAGGGTACTAATTAAAGAGACGTCTTATACAGGATACCCATTAAAAAGACTTCTTATACACGACACCCATAAAAGAGAACTTTTACAAAGTACACCCATTAAAGAGGCTTCTTATACACGACACCCATTAAAGAAACATCTTATACAGGTCACCCATTAAAGAGACTTCTTATACAGCACAACCATTAAAGAGACTTCTTATACAGGACGCCCATTAAAAAACTTCTTATACAAGATACCCATCAAAGAGACTTATTATACAGGAAAACCATTAGACTTCTTATACAGGACACCAATTAAAGAGACTTCTTACAAAAGACACCCATTAAAGAGACTTCTTATACAGGACACCCTATAAAGAGACTTCTTATACAGGACACCCATTAAAGAGACTTCATATACAGGGCACCCATTAAAGCAACATCTTATACAGGACATCAATTAAAGAGTCTTATTATAGACGACATCCAATGAAAAGTCTTCTTATACAGGGCACGCATTAAAGAGACTTCTTATACAGGACACCAATTAAAGGGACTTCTTATACAGTACACCCATTATAGAGACTTCTTATAAAGATCACCCATTAAAGAGACTTCTTATTGAGGACACAAATTAAAGAGACTTCTTTCCCAGGACAGCAACTAAGAGCCTTCCTAACAAAAACACCCGTTAAAAAGACTTCTTATCCAGGACACCAATTAAATAGCCTTCTTACCCAGTACACCCATTAAAGAGACTTCTTACCTAGTACAGCAATTAAAAAGCGTCCTTACACAGGACACCAATTAAAGAGATTTCTTACCCAGGACACGAATTTTAGAGACTTCTTACCCAGGACACCAACCAAAAAGCCTTCTTAAACGGGACACTAATTAAAGAGACTTCTTACCCAGGACACAAATTTCAGAGACTTCTTACACAGGACACCAATTAAAGATACTTCTTACCCAGGACACCAATTTCAGAGACTTCTTACACAGGACACCAATTAAAGATACTTCTTACCCAGGACACCAATTTCAGAGACTTCTTAACCAGGACACAAATTTTAGATATTTCTTACCAAGGACACCATTTTTAGAGACTTCTTACACAGGACACCAAGTAAAAAGCCTTCTTACACAGGACCTCAATTAAAGAGACTTCTTACACGAGACACCAATTTTAGAGACTTGTTACCCAGGACACCAATTAAAAAGCCTTCTTACACAGGACACCAATTAAAGAGACTTCTTATCCAGGACTCCAATTTTAGAGACTTCTTTCCGAGGACACCAATTAAAAATCCTTCTTATACAGGACACCAATTAAAGGGACATCTTTCCCAGGACACCAATTTAAGAGTCTTCTTACCCAGGACACCAATTATAAAGCCTTCTTACACAAGACAACAATTAAAGAGTCTTCTTACAAAAGACACCAATTTTAAAGATTTCTTACCCAGTACACCAATTAAAAAGCCTTCTTACACAGGATAGCAACTAAAGAGACTTTTTACCCAGGACACCAATTAAAGAGAATTATTAAAAAGACTTCTTATCCAGGAGAGCAATTAAAGAGCCTTCTTACCCAGTACACCAATTAAAGAGACTTCTTATCCAAGACACCAATTAAAGAGCTTTCTTACCCAGTAAACCCATCAAAGAGACTTCTTATCCAGGACACCAATTAAAGAGACTTCTTACCAACGTCACCAATTAAAGAGCCTTCTTACTCAGTACACCCATTACAGAGACTTCTTATACAGGACACCAATTAAAGAGCCATCTTACACAGGACATCAATTAAATAGACTTCTTACCGAGGACACCAACTAAGCCATCTTACACAAGACACCAATTTAAGAGACTTCTTAACCAGCACACCCAACAAAGAGACATCACATCCAGGACACCATTTAAAGAGCCATCTTACACAGGACACCAATTATAATGCCTTCTTACGCAGTAAACCCATTAAAGAAACTTCTTATCCAGGACACCAATTAAAGAGCCTTCCTACACAGGACACCCAAATAAAGAAACGTCCTAACCAGGACACCAATTATAGAGCCTTCTTACAAAGGAAACCAATTAAAGAGACTTCTTAGCCAGTAAACCCATTACAGAGACTTCTTATCCAGGACACTAATAAAAAACCTTCTTACAAGGGACACCAATAAAAGAGAGTTCTTATCCAGGACACGAATTAAAGAGCCTTCTTACTCAAAACACCAATTAAAGAGACTTCTTACCCAGGACACCAATTAAAGAGACTTCTTACACAGGACACCAATTTTGAGTATTCTTCACCAGGACACCAATTAAAAGCCTTCTTACACAGGATACCAGTTAAAGAGACTTCTTACCCAGGAAACCAATTAAAGAGCCTTCTTACACAGGACACCAATTAAAGGGACTTCTTACTCAGGACACCAATTAAAGACACTTTTTACAGAGGACATCAATTTTAGAGATTTTTTACCCAACACACCAATTACAAAGACTTCGTACACAGGACAGCAACTAAAAAGCCCCCTTACACAGGGCACCAATTAAAGAGACTTCTTACGCAGGACAACAATTTCAGAGACTTCTTACCAAGGGAACCAAATTTAGAGACTTCTTACCAGGACACAAATTAAAAAGCGTAATTACACAGAACACCAATTAAAAAAACCTTCTTACACAGAAAACCAATTAAAGAGACATCTTACCATGGACACCAACTTTAGTGACTTCTTACCCAGGACACCAATTAAAAAGCGTTCTTACACAGGACACCAATTAAAGAGACTTCTTACCCAGGACACCAATTTTAGATACTTCTTACCCAGGACACCAATTAAAAAGCCTTCTTACACAGGACACCAATTAAACAGACTTCTAACCAAGGACACAAATTTTAGAGCCTTCTTACCCAGGACACCAAATAAAGAGCTTTCTTACACAGGGCACCTATTAAAAATCTTCTTACCCAGGACACCAATTTTAGAGACTTTTAGCCAGGACACCAATTAAAAAGCCTCCTTACACAGGACACCAATTAAAGAGACTTTTTACCCAGACACCAATTAAAAATCCTTCTTACACAGGACACCAATTAAAGAGACTTCTTACCCAGGACACAAATTTTCGAGGCTTCTTACCCAGGACACCAATTAAAGGCCTTCTTACACAGGACACGAAGTAAAGACACTTCTTACCCAGGACACCAATTTTAGAGTCTTCTTACCCAGGACACCAATTAAAAAGCCTTCTTACACAGAACACTAATTAAAGAGCCTTCTTACGCAGGATATCAATTTTAGAGACTTCTTACTCAGGATACCATTAAAAAGGCAGTTTATACAGGACACATATTAAAGAGACTTCTTACCCAGGACAACATTTAAAAAGCCTTCTTACACAGGACGCCTTTTAAAGAGACTTCATACCCAGGACATCAATCTTAGAGATTTTTTGGCCAGGACACCATTTAAAAATAAAAAGCCATCTTACACAGGACACCAATTAAAGAGACTTCATAGCCAGGACTTCAGAGACTTCTTACTCAGTACACCAAATTTAGAGACTTCTTACCCTGGATACCAAATAACAAGCCTTCTTACACAGGACACCGATTAAACAGCCCTCCTACACAGGACGCCAATTAAAGAGACTTCTTACCCAGGAAACCAATTTTAGAGACCTCTTACCCAGGACACCAGTTAAAAAGCCTTCTTACACAGGACACCAATTAAATATACATCTTACCCAGGACACCAACTAAAGAGACTTCTTACACAGAAGACTAATTTTAGAGACTTCTTGCCCAGGACAGGAATTAAAAAGCCTTCTTACAAAGCACACCAATTAAAATGACTTCTTATTCTGGACACCAATTTTAGAGACTTCTTATCCAGGACACCATTTAAAAAGCCCTCTTACAAAGGACATCAATTTATGAGATTTCTTACTCAGGACACCAATTTTAGAGACTTCTTAACCAGGACACCAATTAAAAAGCTTTCTTACGCAGGACACCAATTAATAAGCCTTCCTACACAGGCCACTATTTAAGGAAACTTCTTACCTAGGAAACCAATTTTAGAGATTTTTTTACCCATGACACCAATAAAAAAGCCTTGTTACACAGGACACCAATTAAGAGACTTCTTACACAGGACATCAATTAAAGAGACTTTTTACCCAGGACTCCAAGATTATAGACTTCTTACCAAGGACACCAACTAAAACGCCTTCATAATAAGGACACAAATTAAAGAGACTTTATACCCAGGACACCAATTAAAGAGACTTCTTGCCCAGGACACCAATTTTAGAGACTTCTTAGCAGGACACCAATTAAAGAGCCTTCTTACATAGGACAACAATTAAAGAGACTTCTAAACCAGGACACCAATTTTAGAGACTTCTTAGCAGGACACCAATTAAAAAGCCTTCTTACATAGGACAACAATTAAAGAGACTTCGTACCCAGGACACCAATTATAAGAGACTTCTTACCCAGGACACCAATTTTAGAGACTTCTTAGGCAGGACACCAATTAAACAGCCTTCTTACACAGGACACCAATTAAAGAGACTTCTTACCCAGTACACAAATTTTAGAGACTTATTACCCAATACACAAATTAAAAAGCCTTCTTACACAGGACATGAATTAAACAGACTTCTTACCCAGGACACCAATTTTAGGGACTCCTTACCCAGGACACCAAGTAAAACGCCTTCTTACACAGGACACCAATTAAAGGGACTATTTACCCAAGACACCAATTTTAGAGACTTCTTACACAGGAAAACAATTAAAAAGCCTTCTTACACAAGACAACAATTTTAGAGACTTCTTACCCAGGACACCATTTAAAAAGACTTCTTACACAGGACTCCAATTAAAAAGCCTTCTTACACAGGACTTCATTTAAAGAGACTTCTTACCCAGGACACCAATTTTAGAGACTTCTTTCCCAGGACACAAATTTTAGAGACTTCTTACCTTACTTCTTACACAGGACACCAATTAAAAAGCCTACTTGCTCAGGACACCAATTAAAGAGACTTCTTACCCAGGACACCAATTTTAGAGACTTCTCACCCAGGACACCAATTAAAAAGCATTCTTACACAGGACACTACATGAAGAGACTTCTTGCACAGGACAACAAATTTAGAGACTTCTTGCAAAGGACACCAATTAAAACCCTTCTTACACAGGACACCAATTAAAAAGCCTTCTTATACAGGACACCAATTAAAGAGACCTGTTACCCAGGATACGAATTTTAGAGACTTCTTACCCAGGACACCAATTAGAAAGCCTTCTAACACAGGAAACCAATTAAAGAAACTTCTTACCCAGGACACCAATTTAAGAGACTTCTTAACCAGTACACCAATTATAAAGCCTTCTTATACAGGACACCAATTAAAGAGACTTCTTACCCAGGACACCAATTTCAGAGACTTCATACCCAGGACACCAAATTTAAAGAATTCTTACACAGGACACCAATTAAAAAGCCTTCTTACACAGGACACCAATTAAAGAGTCATCTTACCCAGGACTCTAATTTTAGAGTCTTCTTACCCAAGACACCAATCTTAGAGACTTCTTACCCAGGACACCAATTAAGAAGCCTTCTTACACAGAACACCAATTAAAGAGACTTCTTACCCAGGATACCAATTAAAAGGCCTTCTTACACAGGACACGAATTAAAGAGACTTCTTAACCAGGAAACGAATTTTAGAGACTTCTTGCCCAGGGAACCAAGTAAAAAGCCTTCTTACACAGGACACGAATTGAGATTTCTAACTCAGGACACCAATTTTAGAGACTTCTTACCCAGGACACCAAATAAAAAGCCTTCTTTCACAGGACACCAATTAAGAAACCTTCTTACACAGGACACCAATTAAATAGACTTCTTACCTAGGACACGAATTTTACAGACTTCTTACGCAGGACACCAATTTAAAAGCCTTCTTACACAGGACACCAATTAAAGAGACTTCTTACCCAGGAAACCAACTTTAGAGATTTCATACACAGGACACCAATTAAAAAGCCTTCTTACACAGGACACCAATTAAAGAGACCTCTTACCCAGGACAAATTAAAGAGACTTCCTACCCAGGACACGAACATTAGAGACTTTTTACACCGGACACCAAATAAAGGCTTCTTACATTGGGCACAAATTAAAGAGACTACTTACCCAGGACACCTATTTTAGAGACTTATTACCCAGGAAATAAATTAAAAAGCCTTGTTACACAGGACACCAATTAAAGAGACCTCTTACCCAGGACAAATTAAGAGACTTCCTAACCAGGACACGAACTTTGGAGACTTTTTACACCGGACACCAATTAAAAGCCTTCTTACATTGGGCACAAATTAAAGAGACTTCTTACCCAGGACACCTATTTTAGAGACTTATTACCCAGGAAATAAATTAAAAAGCCTTGTTACACAGGAGACGAATTAAAGATACTTCTTACCGAGGACACCAATTTTAGAGACTTCTTACGCAGGACACCAACTAAAAAGCCTTCTTACACAGGACACCAATTAAAGAGAATTCTTAACCAGGACTCCAATTTTAGAGACTTCTCACCCAGGACACCAATTAAAAAACCTTCTTACACAGGAAACAAATTAAATAGACTTGTTACACAGGACACCAATTTTAGAGACTTGTTACCCAGGACACCAATTTTAGAGACTTCTTACCCAGGACACCAATTAAAAAGGCTTTTTACACAAGACACCAAATAAAGAGACTTCTTACCCAGGACACCAATTTTAGAGACTTCTTAAAGAGGACACCAATAAAAAAGCCTTCCTACACAGGACACCAATTAAAGAGATTTCTTACCCAAGACACAAAATTCAGAGACTTCTTACCCAGGACGCCAATTAAAATTCCATCTTACACAGGACACCAATTAAAGAGACTTATTACCCAGGACACCAATTTTAAAGACTTCTTACCCAGGACACCAGGAAAACAAGTAAAGAGACTTCTTACCCAGGACACCAATTAAAGAGACTTCTTACAAAGAACATCAATTAAAGAGCCTTCTTAACAAGCACACCCATTAAAGTGTCTTCTTATCCACGACACCAATTAAAGAGCCTTCTTAAACGGTAAACCCATTAAAGAGACTTCTTATTCAGGATACCAATAAAAGAGCCTTCTTACCCAGTAACACATCAAAGAGACTTCTTATCCAGGACACCAATTAAAGAGCCTTCCTTCACAGGACAACAATTAAAGGGGCTTCTTACACAGGACATCAATTAAAGAGCCTTCTAACACAGGAAACGAATTAAAGAGACTTCTTACCCAGCACACCCAATAATGAGACTTCTTATACAGGACACCATTTAAAGAGCCTTCTTACACAGGACACAAATTAAAGAGCCTACTTACCAAATAAACCCATTAAAGAGTCTTCTTATCCATGACACCAATTAAACAGACTTCTTACCAAGGACACAAATTAAAGAGCAATCTTACACAGTACACCTATTAAAAATACTTCTTATCCAGGACACCAATTAAAGAGACTTCTTACAAAGGACACCAATTAAAGAGCCATCTTACCCAGTATACCCATTAAAGAGACTTCATATCCAGGACACCAATTAAACAGCCTTCTTACACAGGACACCAATTAAAGTGACTTCATAAACAGGACACGAATTTTAGAGACTTCTTACCCAAGACACCAATTAAAAAGCCTTCTTACACAGGACACCAATTAAAGGGACTTCTTACCCAGGACACCAATTTTAGATACTTCTTATCCAGGACACAAATTAAAAAGCCTTCTTACACAGGACACCAATTAGAGAGACTTCTTACCCAGGACACCATCTTTAGAGACTTCTTAAACAGGACTCCAATTAAAATGACTTATTACATAGGACGTTAAATAAAGAGACTTCTTACCCAGGACACCAAATTTAGAGACGTCTTACCCAGGTCGTCAATTAAAAAGCCTTCTAACACAGGACACCAATAAAAGAACCTTCTTACCCAGGTCACCAATTAAACAACCTTCTTACCAAGCACACCCATTAAAGAGAACTCTTACCAAAGTACACCCATGAAAGAGACTTCTTACCTAGTACACCAATTAAAGAAACTTATTACCCAGGAGAACAATTTTAGAGATTTCTTACCCAGGACACCAATTAAAAAGCCTTCTTACACAAGTCATCAATGAAAGAGATTTCATAGTCAGGACGCCAATCTTAGAGACATCTTTCCCAGGACACCAATTAAAAAGCCTTCTTACACAGGACACCAATTAAAGAGACTTCTTACCCAGGACACCAATTTTAGAGACTTCTTACCCAGGACACCAATT
>Ga0268261_10001024_pt1 | contig 18874 bp, 7 predicted proteins | sample TergutNc150P1_FD_190353 | JGI IMG/M metagenome (GOLD analysis project Ga0268261, IMG submission 190353) | Nasutitermes corniger P1 segment gut microbial community from laboratory colony in Florida, USA - Nc150 P1 (SPAdes) (version 2) | ecosystem: Host-associated > Arthropoda: Insects > Digestive...
TTTGTGAGAATATGAAGTCTCAGAAATGTCTTTAGAGAAACACTCACACCGAACTCACGAATGTTATACACAGGCAAATGTGGGAAAGTGCATCAACAGATTTATCCACACACACTGTCCGTGATATAGTGTTTGTTATTATAAATATATATATATACATACACATATATATATATATATATATTGAGTGATCTCTTCATCTCAATCTGTGTCTGTATTCATACTAAGAAAGGACCTCTCTAATTCCCAGTTAACGAAGTAACACCGGTACTCTGTATCACTGCTAGCTCTTCGGTTTCCCCCTGTCCACCATCGGTCGATCAGTCCTGCACATTTATTTATCTGACATCCAGGAGCCTATCTTTAGAGGCCTATTGGAAGCGGCAGATGCACTGAGATAGTTCCACATGTTCCTTCTAAGGAAGTATTTAAGTGACTCAGCTGAACATAATTCTTACCGAACTGTAACTGCCTGTCAGCTACACAACATAACTTCCCTTTCAACCTGCAGACAGTGCACAGTGCACAGTGCCTGTAACAACTGCGTCTACTGCTGTCTTCACGCACACAATCCACTGCACGTCCCTTCACGCTGTTTATTTGAGGTATTCCGTTTTCACCAATTTTGTGGGATGTGCTGGTAGTAATATTTGGCGTTAAAAATTTTAAGAGAAATATTCACAACAGGAACACAAACTGGACAAAATATCGTTGCGTATAAAGCACTAGCTGTGAAAACAAACAAAACCACAGCGATGCTGTTAATATCTGCAGCTACTTACACACACCGGAGGGACATTGAGCTGGTTATGGAAATGACAGAGCTGTTAAGTGAGAGCTTATCGACTGCAGATTGGAAAGCATTTCTACGAACTGAACACTATTATGGCAGACGGAATTCAACACAATGAGGGCGATAATCAGCCTGGAGCAATGTGTAAGATTCATGGCATTACAACATCATTTTCCTCTTTCTGCAGTGCATTTTGCTACCAAGAAACATTTTTAACCTCTGTTAATTGCATATAAACTTCTCACGACACTCCCACTTGCTATTTTCTGTCCCATTGTCAGTTCGAGCACCCTGTATATCTCGGTACATCATCAGTAGCAAAGCGATGTCTTCACAGTTACCAACACTTGCAATGCCATTACAGTGCCTGAGTTGTGACACCGTCTGTACTGGAACCGGTACAGTTAGCAGACATGTTCAGATTGATTGTAGTGTAATTGGTTAAAGGTATGAACTGGATTGAAAATACTACTACTATAAATAGAACCAAACTACACAGTAGATATGACAGGCTGCCATTTTTATCGCAGGCGTTATCAGTAGTTGTGTACATTCAGCTAGTAACTGAATGCAGCAGACCGTTCTGTAGAAGCTCATATCGACTCGTTTATTCTTGCTTTTCCACACGCTTTAGGAAAACCGAAGGTTGTTTATAATGCTTTCAGCAGGCCGCCGATGTGTCTGTATAAAGAACTAATGGAGAAATCAATCCAGTTCACACCCTGTATCTTAGACCTACACTTCATTGTTAGTTCCCCAAAAGTCTATATCTGATTGTTGTCTTATGAAAGGAGGGAGCTTTTGTATGAATTTTCAGGCTCTATAATGTCAATCTATAATGCAGACAGCAGTTTCTTCCCTAACAATCCATTATCTCTCACAAGTTCTCCCAACCAATCACAACGAAAGACGTTTTGTTTTCTTAAAGGCCAATTAATATAAACAATTTCTGGATCGTAAATAAAGCTGTACTAACTCAGTTTCATACATCTGAATGTGGGGAATTTAATAATATGAGTTAGGATGGTGTCAAATGGTATAACTTATACATTTACATTGATAAACCTGCACACATTTTTTCAAAAGACGAAAAATTAATTATACGAGCACAGAGATATAAATTGGTGTTCATTTTAACGTTAATGTAAACCAATCAACTGCATCAACAAATGTAAGATGTGTACCAGCTATTCAATACGCTATCAAACCGAACGAATTTCCCTATCTCCAGTCCACCAGCCCCTTGTTCCACAGGAACTGATTTCCAATCGTGATTGTCTCGTCTCACCGACAGATGGCAGTGCTGTTCAACATTCCTTCCTTCTCACATCTCCCTTCCCCTGTACAGCTATAGAATAATCTCCTGCGAAATGTTGGTACTTGCAGGTTGCACTGAACATTCAAACTCAAAACGCTGGTCTCTTGTGTAGCCTGTATTAATAACGAGGAATTGGGAGCTTTGTGGGAGCGAAACGAGAAATGTCCCTGTAGCAGATGTACGTGTGCGCAGTCTAACATTGTTTCCACTGAAGCAGATCAGTTACACATTCATGTGTTCCAAAAATAGTGACAATCTAATGGTTATTAGAATTTTCAGATTAATTTCTAACCTATGGCCTAAAACTCAGGAGCATGAAGAGAGTTTTGTCTCTGTGTTATGACGTCATCTGATATGTCTTTGAGTGTCTGCAAGTCACTTACTGAATTGGAGGTTTCGAAAACATGTTTGCAAATGTAAAATGGGCTATGAATTTTTGTTGATATGCTTGTACATAAAGCTTAGATTCGTTTCATATGCCTTTGGTAAGAGTGGCTGACGGCTTGAAAATTTCCTTAATTTTTGTGCACACCGTTTGTATAATTGCATGAATACATTCCAGCAGTAATTATTCTCCAATACCACAATGAAATGTGCTGCAAGCAGTGCTCTTCGGTACATTTATAATATCGTATAGGAATAAGAGCTTTGACTGCTTTGAATATTCATATTTCAGCTTCTCCCTTATGACACCGTGTAGACTGACAGGTTAGTGCCGATGTATCGCAGTAACTCGCAGCTTCCATCCGCAGTGCAGAATAAGGATAAAGAAGTAATGAAAAAATAAAAAACAACTGCAAAATTATAAAAATAATTTTCCATATTAAGCTAATATACAATAAAACATGCAATGTATTTCAACCTACAGAATTAACTATACAATCCACGTCTTTCAGTTGTTCCACATAAGTATCACATTCAAAATTTCCCATCACACAAATGCCTATCTCTGAGGATATCATAGAAATCTGCCAGATCACCAAAACAAGTGACTGGGTCCAAGATATGGCAAGCCAATGATGACAGTAAAATGTGGTATTGACAGACAAGCGTGTTTGATGTTATTCATTACAAACACAACTGGTTACATTCTGTTTTGGAAAAACAGCGGTCTTTGTGGTGCGGTTTGTGCAGTGCACAATACACGATGTGGTTTTAATGCAGACATGTTGCATGTTCGGTACATATAGTTACCACCGTGTTACAAACATTTTACGCTTCTTTTCCACGGCTTAATGAGTTCAGCCACTCTGCCACATCTAACATTCCGTTACTCCACGCCACGTCACTCGAGGTCTGACCCTTGTTATTTCTCAGCCTAACATCTGCTCCCGTCTCCACAAGCAGCTTCACCACAGACAAATATCCCAACCGTGCCGCATCATGCAGCGGAGTGTCTTTCCACTTGTCCAGAGGATCAACCTTTGCTCCCCAGTCCAGCAATAGACGACACACTTCCAAATATCTATTCCAGGCTGCCTCATGAAGAGCGGTCCGCTGTTCAGCATTAGCCCTTTGTACATTGGCGCCGCCCTCCAGCAACATCCACGCCATCTCCACATAACCATACTTAGCAGCATATTTCAGCGGTGTGTTACGGTTTGCACTATCTGTATTGCAGTTGTCATAGCTGCAGTTGGCAAAGATCTTTGCAGTGTTCACGTCTCCGTATTTAGCAGCCTCAAGCAGATACCGAGAGACCTGTAGAAGAGACCAGAATGTGTCTAAACTATGCTTGTGTTTTAGTGTTGTGTCTTTCAGCAGAGGCTATATGATGACTATAGTTAAAGAAGCACTTGAATCAAGTATGTGAAATTCTGCATGGAGGCAGAATGCAAATACTCCAAAACGATATATGGAATGTACACTGCATGTCAAGAACCACAAACATGGCGACGTTGTGAATTCTGGGGTTAGAACAGACATGTTTATTTTATACTGCAACTAAAAATGTTGCGGAGGTGTTCATCAAAATGAAGACAGTACTTGTGTGGCTCTGTACATTAGTGGGCACCGAGTGCATTAATCTAGGTTCCGTCTGTAACTGCATGTCGTGTTTGCTGTGAGACAGAAATGGCCGAAAGCTGCTGCAAAACTTGTAGTATTCACATCGGACATGACAGACAGTTGTACAGTTTCCTAGGCAGTGCAGTATACATCAGGCCGAAATCACCTGATACACAAGATAATTGTGTTTGCCTCCTAACCTTTAGAGACGTTAGTCACTGACGTCTCAAAAAGGGAACCAAATTATAGCCTTTTGTGGAAAGAGTGGAATCCAGTTCGGAACAGCCTGAAATATGTTTTACTACTATGTGGGTTTGAAGGACCAGCTGAAACAGTGATATCCGCGGATTGTGGGGTCTGGGTTGAACATTTGTCTACGCCACACATTCTGCACATAACAGTATTGCTTATTTTGAATAACACAATTATTATGTTACGTGACAAATTGAAATGAGTTCCAGAGAAGAAGGTAAGAATCACTGATGTTGAGAAGTTTGTTCTGTTTTTAGTGTGCGACTATAATAGCACAACTGTAGCACATGATACACACCAGACATCAGCTTAATCAAAATTGGTATTTAAGTGTTTGTCCTACCGTAGCAGTGCTTCTGGTATACCGGCATGGAGGGAGTCATTATCAAGAGTCAATCGCAAAAGACATTTGTTTACACGTGTACGTCACTTGGTGTATTCCGGTGTTTGATTGCGCTATGTCACAAGTTACTTGGTGATATTGTTTGAAACACCATGTAAAATTCAGAGCCACTTGTAGACAATGAACTAGGAAGTTGTTTACACTTTCATTGATGTTCAAAGTTTTCTTTCTTCCCAACCCCAACATTTCACTAAAGCCCTGTCATTGCCATCTACATGTTTTCTTACAGGCACATCCGGTTCACTTTCAGTGACACTTACTAACCATAAATGACACGTAACAAACAGATACGAACAGCACTTACTGAAACAAAGCGCTGATCACATTTTCCAGTTGGTGTGGACTACTTTGTGCAAAACAAAAAACAGGGTCTTAAATTACTACGAGGTGCGGTACGACAGAAATGCTGATAGGAAATTGATTGATATTGCTGTTTGTCCGAAATTAGTTGTAACTTTTTTAAAGTCTGCACACATCTTTCGCAATTCCACAACAAGATTCCTTCACTGTAGAATAAGAAGCCAGCCATTACTCTGTCCACAGCTGTGCGCACCTTGAAATTTTTTCTCGAGGTTCTCCCTGCAGTAATCATTTAGCACTCCCAGTATCCATTATTTTGGTCTTCTAAATTATACACTACAAGGACGCAGTTTTCTTAATGCCGAGGATCTGAAACCACAACGTGTGTGAAGAGCTCCGACGCTTCAACCAAGTATTTTCACGACCGGCACACAGCGACTAAATCAAAGTTGGAAAAAGCGTGTTGATTATGAAGGAGAATTTGTGGTAAAATATACACTACTTTGTATCTGATGTACACAATATGTATGTAAAGTTAATTGCAGTTGTAACTGTAGTTTCTTAAAAAAATAGAAGTAGTTACTATCGTATGGGTATGAACAGATGACAAGAATTTATTACTGTAACACAATAATCCAACAATTTCGCTAACCACTGGTGTACAATGTGAACAACATCACACTAGCGCTAAATGGACAATTCTGTATTTTTTCCTTCGGATGAATATTTTAACCCGTACAATTTAAATCTGTCTACTGTCTCCTACAGTCGCTGTACACAGACCGTACTGATGTTACAGTAAAACACTATCTTTACTGTTCAGTGCTGAACGATTATGAAGTTTACATAAAAGACTTGGTGTTGAAGGAAGTGGACGTAAGTGGCTTATGAATATACCGACACACGTCCTGATGATGGAGGTAATAGGTCAACTAAACCACATTATTTGGCCGAAAGTTGGCTATGTTGATAGCCGGAGGGGTTTCAGTCCATTTACTTGTTGTAACAACTCCTATCTTACATGTATTTACATCTTTCGGTTGGGCACACAGCAATTTAACCGTCTGGTTCAGTGCTTCCACTGTCTTTGTTAGGCCATCGATGGTCGCCTGGAATTGATTCTGCTTCTCCAGCAGCTCTTGTATCGTCCGGTTGTTTGTTTCCTCTGTCTTTGTTAGGACATCGACGGTCGCCTGAAGTTGTTTCTTGTTCAAACTTAGCTCTTGTACGGTGCGGTTGTTTGATTCTTCTGTCTTTTTAAGGTCATTAATGGTCGCCTGGATTTGTTTCTGGTTCACACGCAGCTCTTGTATCGTCCGGTTGTTTGTTTCCTCTGTCTTTGTTAGGTCATCGATGGTCGCCTGGAGTTGTTTCTTGTTCACACGTAGCTCTTGTACAGTGCAGTTGTTTGATTCCTCTGTCTTTGTAAGGTCATCGATGATCGCCTGAAATTGTTTCTCCTTCTCCAGCAGCTCTTGTATCGTCCGGTTGTTTGTTTCCTCTGTCTTTGTAAGTTCATCGATGGTCGCCTGGAGTTGTTTCTCGTTCACACGCAGCTCTTGTATCGTCCGGTTGTTTGTTTCCTCTGTCTTTGTTAGATCATCGATGGTCGCCTGGAGTTGTTTCTTGTTTACACGCAGCTCTTGTACAGTGAGGTTGTTTGATTCCTCTGTCTTTGTAAGTTCATCGATGGTCGCCTGGAGTTGTTTCTCGTTCACACGCAGCTCTTGTACAGTCCGGGTGCTTGCTTCCTCCGTCTGTGTTTGGCTTTCGATGGTCGCCTGCAATTGTTTCTGCTTTTCACACAGCACGTTTGCCGTCCGGTTTAGCAATTCTACTGTCTCTGTAAAGCCATCGATCGCAGTTTGCTGTTGTACCTGCTTCTTATTGTTACTCTGCAGAACTTCATCACTCCCTTCTAGTTGTTTCTTAAAACTACCGATGACTCCGTCTGACTGCTGAAGCTTAGATTTAAACCCATATTCCTCGAATTTCAATGACCTGAAGGCAGCTTCCGGAACTTTATTATCGGTCTTCAGGTGTTCCTGTAGTTATAAATAAGAGACAATTACTTACAGCGTTAAACACACACACGCACACGCACGCACGCACGGTTGGCGGCAAAATTCCTTGGCAGAGGTAACAAAATCTCTGCTTATTTCAATTGTCCACAAACTCTTATAACACTAAGTGACAAATTTTCACATTCACTGATATCGCCAATAAAATAAATCGAATCACTTCCAGTCTGCTACTCTGATTTCTAAAATTGACTTTTAAATGCTGTAATTCGCACAGGTAATTATTATTTGTATGCCTATTATGGTACAGGAACATGCCTATTCTTTACTACTGAGTTGAAAAAGTAGCGTCTCTTAAATGATAACACAATTTCTTAAAATGTAATATTGTCCAAACAAACGTGAAGAAATTTATTAGAAAACCAATATAAACACGCCAAAATGAAATGGAATTACGCCTTTAGGGAGCTAGCTCAACATCCGACAAAAAAATGTGACATGCAGAATTTTAGATTTCAGTTTAGGGTTTGTAAGTCCGTGCGTCTTCACGCATTCAAATGAATCAACCAACTAGATACAGCAATTAATAACACGACAAACAATAAACCTGTTATTAATTGCTGCATCTAGTTGGTAGATTCATTTGAATTTTGGTCTCAAATTTGGAAACAGCATGGCCCATTCAAATTAATTTAATACCCTACATTTTTCCTAACATTTTCACAAAATTTCTGACCTGAGCATTTACTTACTGATTAGTGTACAATTTGCAGTGATGTTCATTTTCGCATTCACTAGAACCTATCTCAAACCAGTTCAATCCAGTTTGCATCATAAAATCCTCTTCCGCAAGGCCTATTCTATTAAATCTGTATTTACGTCTACTCCCAGGTCTCACAAAATTATCTTACATGCATATAATTCCACTACAATATTTTACACATTCATTACCTCTCAGGTGCTACATGTTGTGTCAAACTTATTTCCCTTCACACATCAGCATAATCATGTTCCATACACACAACACACTGTAATATCTTTGCATAATTATCTCGATCCTGTTGCCACGTCCATTTCCTAGTTGCTAGAAATCTGCCCAGGATCCTGAAATTAGAACTATGAATCCTTGCGTTTCCTGATATATTGTTAGCGTGAGAAATATGTTCACATCCAAACCAAACAAACTGTAAAATTATTAGAATATGTACCATAATAACTTTTGCCTTTCTACATAAATCACACACATTTGCGGTCAGGAATAACCACAGACGTAATGTACGTATGAACCTAAAGTGGCGCGTTATCGTAACGATTGTTGCCGTGAAGGAGCAGTAAATATTACAAACTCTCAGTATATGTCTGTAGCATTAGTTATCCAGCATGAGCAGCGCATGTGCCGTTTTATATTCCCTTCTGTCACCTGTCTGCTGTCTGCCACATAAAAGCCCAATTGTATGAAAAACCTTACTGACATGAAACGTGTACTGTCCGTACAATTTACATGAAACATTTTCCATTTTAAGAATAAATCAGTGAGACATTATCGTAAAAGTACAATACTCTCCACGCAACGTTCCCCTTGTTATAACAAATGTTAATGGTAATTGAAATTATTTTAAAGATTTTTAAAAATACAAAATTCCAAATTTCAAGAAAATCCGTCCAGTGGAAGCCGCATTCCTCCGTGCGGATGGACAAACTGATATGACGATGTTAACAGAAATTTTTGCAACTTTACGAAAGGGCTTTAAAATGAGTGGGACTGTACCTCCACTCAACATCTAAATGTTTTTATGTCCATGGACAGCACTGACTTCATATTTCATACTCGATAAGAAAGATTGTGTTTGATATTCTAAAAACGTAGATATTCCAGTAATTTAAGCCCGTATTCAATACAAATATTGCACAAGTAATGTGTTCCTAGAGCAGAGGGAATTCAATATTCTACTTAAACATTGCATACTGCGACAATCAGTCAGAATCAAACCAAGTTGGTTGTGATGCGGTAAGGGTTACAGTAACAGATGCACTACATAAGCCACATTTACCATTGTGCGATGGTAAAGTTTTCGTTAAGTATATACAGCTTCGTGTTTGTGACAAACAGAAAAATATAATAACAACTCACATAACATTAGGCTACATAAAACAGTATCGTAGTGTCGAAACTTGAACAATATAACAACCACTCACATAACATTGGGCTACATAAAATTGTATCACAGTGACGACACATGAACAATCCAATAACCACTCACATAACATTGGGTTACATATAAATATATCACAGTAACAACACATGAACTATATAATAACCACTCACATAACATTGGGCTACATAAAACTGTATCACAGTGACGAAACATGAACAATCCAATAACCACTCACATAACATTGGGTTACATATAACTGTATCACAGTGACGACACATGAACAATATAATAACCACTCACATAACACTGGTTTACATATAACTGTATCAGAGTAACGACACATGAACAATATAATAACCACTCACATAACATTGGGCTACATAAAACTGTATCACAGTGACGACACATGAACAATCCAATAACCACTCACATAATATTGGGTTACATATAACTGTATCAGAGTAACGACACATGAACAATATAATAAACACTCACATAACATTGGGTTACATATAACTGTATCACAGTGACGACACATGAACAATCCAATAACCACTCACATAATATTGGGTTACATATAACTGTATCAGAGTAACGACTCATGAGCAATATAATAACCACTCACATAACATTTGGCTGCATATAACTGTATCACAGTAACGACATATGAAAAATATAATAACCACTCACATAACATTGGGCTACATAAAACTGTATCACAGTAACGACACACGAACAATCCAATAACCACTCACATAACAATGGGCTACATAAAACTGTATCACAGTAACGACACATGAACAATCCAATAACCACTCACATAATATTGAGTTACATATAACTGTATCAGAGTAACGACACATGAGCAATACAATAACCACTCACATAACATTTGGCTACATATAACTGTATCAGAGTAACGACACATGAGCAATACAATAACCACTCACATAACATTGGGCTACATAAAACTGTATCACAGTAACGACACACGAACAAAACAATTACCACTCACATAACATTGGGTTACATATAACTGTATCATAGTGACGACACATGAACAATGCAATAACCGCTCATATAACATTTTGCTACATATAACTGTACCATAGTAACGACTCATGAACAATATAATAACCACTCACATAACACTGGCCTACATATAACTGTATCACAGTGACGACACATGGACAATATAATAACCACTCGGATAACATTACGTTACATATAGCTGTATCACAGTGACGAAACATGAACAATATAATAACCACTCACATAACAGTGGGCTACATATAACTGTATCAAAGTGACGACACATGAACAATACAATAAGCACTCACATAACATTGGTCTACGTATAACTGTATCACAGTGACGACACATGAACAATATAATAACCCCTCACATAACATTGGGCTACATATAACTGTATCACAGTGACGATACATGAACAATATAATAATCACTCACATAACATTGGGCTACATATAACTGTATCACAGTGACGACACATGAACAATATAATAACCACTCATATAACATTGGGCTACATATAACTGTATCACAGTGACGACACATGAACAATAAAATAACCACTCAAATAATATTGGGCTACATATAACTGTATCACAGTGACGACACATGAACAATATAATAACCACTCACATAACACTGAGCTACAGATAACTGTATCACAATGACGACACATGAACAATATAATAACCACTCACATAACATTAGGCTACATATAACTGTATCACAGTGACGACACATGAACAATATAATAACCACTCACGTAACATTGGACTACATATAACTGTATCATAGTGACGACTACTGGACAATATAATAACCACTCACATAACATTGGACTACATATATCTGTATTATAGTGACGACTAATGAAAAATTTAATAACCACTCACATAACATTGGGCTACATATAACTGTATCAAATTGACGACACATGAACAATATAATAACCACTCACATAACATTAGGCTACATATAACTGTATCATAGTGACGACACATGAACAATACAATAACCACTCACATAACATTGGGCTACATATAGCCGTATCACAGTGACGACTCATGAACAATACAATAACCGCTCATATAACATTGGGCTACATATAACTGTATCACAGTGACGACACATGAACAATGCAATAACCGCTCATATAACATTGGGCTACATATAACTGTATCACAGTGACGACACATGAACAATGCAATAACCGCTCATATAACATTGGGCTACAGATAACTCTATCACAGTGACGACACATGAACAATGCAATAACCGCTCATATAAAATTTTGCTACAGTTAACTGTATCACAGTGACGACACATGAACAATGCAATAACCGCTCATATAAAATTTGCTACATATAATTTTACCATAGTAACGACTCATAAACAATATAGTAACCACTGACATAACAGTGCGCTACATGTACATACATCGTGTTGGAGGCTAATCACATAAAATTGGCTTACCAGAATTTCATTCCTATATTCCAACTCCGATATTCTTTTTAAAATGTGTCCTTCCAAACGAGATATTTCATTTTGCAGTTCACTGCACTGATCAGACACTGCATCCGACTGCCCCAGTATCAAAAACAAAAGCAGTAACTTCAGCCAAAATTCAATGCGAACCATTGATATTGCTCTGTAAACAATCAGATGGTTAGTTTACCTGTGACGCGGTGCAGTGCGATATACGTATTTTTACAACCAGTGGAAAAATCTGCTGCATACAGCGTCATGTGATTGAGGAGCTCAAGGACACTTTGGTGTGTCTGTACGCTGGTAACAGCCTATCAGATTGCACGGTGTCAAATTGAGTGTTATAAAGTGAGCGTTTTATTTGTGAGAATATGAAGTCTCAGAAATGTCTTTAGAAAAACACTCACACCGAACACTGGAATGTTATACACAGGCAAATGTGGGAAAGTGCATCATCAGTTTTATCCACACACTGTCCATGACATAGTGTTTGTTGTTATATATATATATATATATATATACACATAAACATATATATATATATACATAAACTAATAAGTGACTCAACTGATTATAATTCTTACCGAACAGTAACTGCCTGTCAGCTACACAACATAACTTCCCTTTCAACCTGCAGACAGTGCACAGTGCCGCGCCTGTAACAACCGCCGTCTACTGCTGTCTTCAGCAGACAATCCACTGCACGTCTCTTCACAGTCTTTATTTGAGAAATTCTGCTTTCACCAACTTCGTGGAAAGTAAGGTTAATAATATTTGGCGTCAAAAATTGGAAGAGAAATATTCACAACAGGAACACAAACTGGACAAAATATCGTTCCGTATAGAGCACTAACTGTGAAAACAAAAAAACCACAGCGATGCTGTTAATATCTGCAGCTACGTACACCGAATGGACACTGAGCCGGTTACGGAAATGACAGTGCTGCTAATCGAGAGCTTATCGACTGCTGATTGGGAAACATTTCTACGACTTAACAATATTATGGCAGACGGAAGTCAACAGAATGTGCGCGATAAGCAGCCTGGAGCAATGCGCAAGATTGATGGCATTTACAACCACATTTTCCTCCTTCTGCAGTGCATTATGCCACCAAGAAGCTTTTATTTCCACTTGTTATGTACCTATGAACTTATCACAACACTCTCACTTGCTATTTTCTATCCCACTGCCAGTTCGAACACCCTGTATATCTCGGTACATCATCAGTAGCAAAGCGATGTCTTCATAGTTACCAGCACTTGTACTGCGATTACAGTGCCTGAGTTGTGACACTGTCTGTACTGGAACTGGTACAGTTAGCAGACATGTTCAGATTGACTGTAATGTAATGGGTAAGATATGAACTGGATTGAAAATGCTTCTACTATAAATAGAGCCAAACTACTCAGTAGATATGACAGGCTGCCATTTTTATCGCAGGCGTTATCAGTAGTTATGTACATTCAGCTAGTAACTGAATGCAGCAGGACGTTCTGTAGGAGCTCATATCGACTCGTTTATTCCAGCAGTTCCACACGTTTTAGGAGAACCGAAAGTTCTTTATAATGCCTTCATCAGGCCGCCGATTTTGCTGTACAGAGAACTAATGGAGAAATCAATCCAGTTCACACCCTGTATCTTACAGCTCCACTTCAATATTGCTTCCCGAAAATCTATATCTGATTGTAGTTTCATGAAAGGAGGAAATTTTTGGATGAATGTTTAGAGTCCGTACCAAATTTCACATTCTATCTGAGTACATATAAGTGCACATGTCATGTAGCTCCATTATCTCTCACGCTCTCCCAACCAATCACAACGAAAGACGTTTCGTTTTCTAAAAGGCCCATTCATATAAACAATTTATGGATCGTAAATAAAACTGTACTAACTCAGTTTCATACTTTTGAACGTAGGGAAATTAATAATATGTGTTCAGATGTTCTCAAATGGAATAATTTATTAATTTAGGACAAATTCCGGTATCTCCAGTCCACCAGCTCCTTGTTCCACAGGAACTGTGTTCCAATCGTGATTGTCTCCTCTCACCGACAGATGGCAGTCCTGTTCAACATTCCTTCCTTCTCACAGCTCCCTTCTCATGTACATCTGTAGAATAATCTCCGGCGAAATGTTGGTACTTGCAGGTTGCACTGAACATTCACACTCAAAACGCTGGTCTCTTGTGTAGCCTGTATTAATAACGAGGAAGTGGGAGCTTTGTGGGAGCGAAACGAGAAATGTCCCTGTAGCAGATGTACGTGTGCGCAGTCTAACAATGTTTCCACTGAAGCAGATCAGTTACACATTCATATGTTTCAACAATTGTGACAATCTAATGGTTGTCAGAATTTTCAGATTAAATTTTATCTTTTGTCTAAACCTCAGGAACTTGAAGAGATTTTTTCTCTGTTTTTCGGGGTGTACCGTGAAGGGTATTTATGGTTGGTGAAGTGAAGTGAAGTGAGGTGAAGTGCAGTGAAGTGAAGTGAAGGTCCTGTTAAAAATGGTGTGCTATACCTGTGGATTAACAACACTAGAAACTAGGTACTGTTGCTTTTTCTATGCGCATTTTGTTTTAATTTGTACTGTGGTGGTTTTATATTTTTTGTAGTGTGTGTTTGTGCGTGTGAGTGTATGAGTGGGTTTTGTGATGTGTGTGTTTGTGAGGGTTTTGTAGTGTGTGGGTGTTTTTGGTAATATGTATACTGTACTCTGCTCGAGGTTTTTCTTAACCTGACTGAGGTTTTTCCGTGCTCTTTCCACAGTTGTAAGGCAAATGCCAGGGTAGAATTCGCAAAAATGGGGCACGGCCCGCAATCTTCCACATTAGTTTTTATTTGTGTTGTTTGGTTGTTATTTGTGTTGTTCTATGCATTGTTGTGTGTAAACGTGTACTGCCACCGGGTGACAACCCAATTACAGTTAATAAATATATCAAATATCAAATTATGTCATCGGATAAGTTTCTGAGTGCTGCAAGTCACATATTTAGACGGACGTTTCGAAAAGACTTTTGCAAAAATCAAGTGGGCTATGACTGTTTTGTCCAAATGCTTGTACATAAGTATTAATTTCGTATCATAGGCCTTTGGGAAGTTGAATGAAGGATTGAAAACTTTCTTTAAATTTTGTGCACCACGTTTGTATAATAGCGTGAATACATTCCAGCAGTAACTCTTTTCTAATACCAAAAAGCAATGTACAACAAGCAGTGCCGCTCGGTACATTTATAATATCGTACAGCATTGAGGGTTTTGATTGCAGTGAATATTCTTATTTTGAGCCTTTGCGTTATGACACCGTGTAGTCTGGTAGGCCAGTGCCGATGTATCGCAGTAACTCGCAGCTTTCTTCCGCAGTGCAGAATAAGGATAAAGAGGTTATGAAAAGATAAAAAACAACTGCACAATATAAAAAAATATATTTTCCCCGTATTAAAGCCAGTACACAAACAAACATGTAATTTATTTCAACCTACAGAAGTAACTATAAAATCCACGTCTTTCAATTGTTCTACATAAGAATCACATTCAAAATTCCCCATCACCACACAAATCCCTATCTCTGAGGAGATCATTAAATTCTCCCAACTCACCAAACGATGTGTCTGGGCCCAAAATATAGCAAGCCAATGATTACAGTGAAATGTGGTATTGGTATGTGAGAGTGTTTCAGATTAGTCATTAAAACACAACTGATTACATTCTGTTTGGGAAGACAGCGGTCTTTGTGCTGCGGATTGCACAAAGCACAAACATACGGTGTTGCCCAGATGCAGAGATGTTGCATGTTCGGTACATATATTTACCACCGTGCCACAAACAGTTAACGCTCTTTACACACGGCTTAACGAGTCCAGCCACTCTGCCACATCTAACATTCCGTTCCTCCGCGCCATGTCTCTCGCGGTCTGAACGTTGTTATTCCTCAGCCTAACATCTGCTCCCCTCTCCACAAGCAGCTTCACCACTGACAAAGAACCCCAGCGTGCCGCTTCATGCAGCGGAGTGTCTTTCCACTCGTCCACAGGATCAACCTTCGCTCCCCAGTCCAGCAACAGACGGCACACATCCAGGTGTCCATACCAAGCTGCCTCATGAAGAGCGGTCCGCTGATTAGCATTAGCCCTTTGTACATTGGCGCCGCCCTCCAGCAGCACCCGCACCACCTCCACATGTCCATTGGCAGCAGCATATATCAGCGGTGTGGAACGATGCCATTCATCTGTGGAGCAGCTGTCATGGCTGCAGTTGACCGATTTCTTCGCAGTGTTCACGTCTCCGGATTTAGCAGCCTCAATCAGATACCGACACACCTGTAGAAGAAACCAGAATGTGTTTAAACTGTGCTGTGTGTTGCACAGTGAAAGACATTTAGTGTTGTGTTTTTTAGCGGAGGTTATTTGGTGGTGGTGGGTAACGAAACATTAGAATCAGGGATGTGAAATTCTGCATGGAGACAGACTGTAAATACTCCAAAACGTTATATGGAATGTACACTGTATGTCAAGAACTACAGACATGGCGATGATGTGAATTCTGGAGTTAAGCCAGACATGTTCATTTTATACAGTAACTGTAAATATGACGGAGGTGATGACAACATTTGTGTGGCTCTGTACATCAGTGGGCAACGAATAAATTAGTCTAGAGTGCCGTTTGTAAATGTTTGTCAGTTTCCTGTGAGACAGAAATGGCCGGAAGCTGCTGCAAAACGTGTACTATTCACATCGTACATGACAGACAGATGTGCAGTTTCCTAGGCAGTGCAGCAGACATCAGGCCGAAACCACCTGATCCACAAGATAATTTTGTTTGCCTCCTAACCTTTAGAGACGTTACACAGAGACGTCTCAAAAAGGGAACCAAATTACAACCTTCTGGGGAGAGAGTGGAATCCAGTTCGGAAGAGCCCAAACGATGCTTTAGTATTCTGTGGGTTTGGAGGACCAGCGGAAACAATGACATCCGCGGATTGTGGGGTCTGTGTTGAACATTTATCTACGCCACACGTTCTGCACATAGTAGTATTACTTATTTTGAATAACGCAATAATTATATTACATGACAAATTGAAATGAGTTCCAGAGAAGAAGGTAAGAACCACTGATGTTGAGAAGTTTAATCTGGGTTTAGTATGCGACTATAATAGCACAATTGTAGCACATGATACACACCAGACATCAGCTTAATCAAAACTGGTATTAAAGCGTTTGTCCTATCGTAACAGCATTTCTGGTATACCGGCGTGGAGGGAGTCATTATCAAGAGTCATTCGAAACAGACGTTTACACGTGTTCGTTACGTGGTGAATTCCGGTATTCGATTACGCTATGTGACGTGTGAAATGCTGATATTGTTTGAAACACCACATAATATTGATTGACCCTTGTTGGCAATAAACTAGGAAGTTGTTTAAAGTTTGATCGCTGTTCAAAGTGTTCTTTCTTCCTAACCCCCACATTCCACTAAAGCCCTGTCATTGTCATCTACGTGTCTTCCTACAGGCACATCCGGTTCACTTTCAGTGCTAATTACAAATAATAAATGACACGTAAACAAACAGATACGAACAGCATTTACTGAAACAAAGCACTGCTCACAATGTACAGTTGGTGTGGTCTACTTTGTGCAAACATAAAAAAACAGGGTCTTAAATTACTACGAGGGGCGGTACGAAAGAAATGCTGATGGGAAATTGATTGATATTGTTGTTTGGACAAAATTAGTTGTAACTTTTTTAACGTCTGCACACATCGCTCGTAATTCCACTAACAAGATTCCTTCACTGTAGCATAAGAGGCCAGCCATCACTCTGTCCACAGCAGTGTGCACCTTGAATTTTTTTTCGAGTGTCTCCCTAGAGTAACCATTTAGCACCCCCCAACTTCCATCATTTTGGCCACCTGAATGATGCACTATGAGGACGCCGTTTTCTTGACGCCGACGAGCTGAAAGCACGACGTGTGTGAAGAGCTCCGACGCTTCAGCAAAGTGTTTTTAAGACCGGCACACAGCGCCCAAATCAAAGTTGGAAAAAGCATGTAGATTATGAAGGAGAATTTGTGGTAAAATAAACACGACTTTGTATCTGATGTACGCAATATGTATGTAGAGTTAATTGCAGTTGTAACTGTAGTTTCTTAAAAAAAATAGAAGTTGTTACTATCGTATAGGTATGAACAAATGACAATAATTTAATACTGTAACACAATAATCCAACAATTTCGATAACCTCTGGTGTACAATGTGACCAACATCACACTAGCGGTCAACGGACAATTCTGTATCTTTTCCTTCGGATGAATATTTCAGCCCGTACAATATATATCGGTCTACTGTCTCCTACAGTCGCTGTACACAGACCGTACTGATGTTACAGTAAAACACTATCTTTACTGTTCGGTGTTGCACGGATATGAAGTTTACATAATAGACTTGGTGTTGAAGGAAGTGGACATAAGTGGCTTATGAATATACCGACACACGTCCTGATGATGGAGGCAAAATAGATCAACTAAACCACATTATTTGGCCGAAAGTTGGTTATGTTGATAGCCGGAGGGGTTTCAGTCCATTTACTTGTTGTAACAACTCCTATATTACAAGTACTTACATCTTCCGGTTGGGCACACAGCAATTTAACCTTCTGGTTCAGTGCTGTCACTGTCTTTGTTAGGCCATCGATGGTCGCCTGGAGTTGATTCTGCTTCTCCAGCAGCTCTTGTATCGTCCGGTTGTTTGTTTCCTCTGTCTTTGTTAGGCCATCGACGGTCGCCTGGAGTTGATTCTGCTTCTCCAGCAGCTCTTGTATCGTCCGGTTGTTTGTTTCCTCTGTCTTTGTTAGGCCATCGACGGTCGCCTGAAGATGTTTCTTGTTCACACTTAGCTCTTGTACAGTGCGGTTGTTTGATTCTTCGGTCTTTTTAAGGTCATCGATGGTCGCCTGGAGTTGTTTCTGGTTCACACGCAGCTCTTGTATCGTCCGGTTGTTTGTTTCCTCTATCTTTGTTAGGTCATCGATGGTCGCCTGGAGTTGTTTCTTCTTCTCCAGCAGCTCTTGTATCGTCCGGTTGTTTGTTTCCTCTGTCTTTGTTAGGTCAT
>Ga0268261_10001025_pt1 | contig 18873 bp, 17 predicted proteins | sample TergutNc150P1_FD_190353 | JGI IMG/M metagenome (GOLD analysis project Ga0268261, IMG submission 190353) | Nasutitermes corniger P1 segment gut microbial community from laboratory colony in Florida, USA - Nc150 P1 (SPAdes) (version 2) | ecosystem: Host-associated > Arthropoda: Insects >...
TTCCCCAGATTTGGCTCCCTCTGACTTCTCTCTCTTCCCAAAACTCAAACTCTTCCTCGCTGGTCAGCGTTTTTCTTCGAATCAAGAGGCGATTGCAGCTGTAGAGGGGTATTTTGCAGATCTTACGAAGAACCACTACAGGAACGGGACAATGGCACTGGGGCATCGCTGGAATAAATGTATGTCTTAAGGGAGATTATGTTGAAAAATAAAAATAATTTTGAAATTATCAATTCGTTTTTTCAATGTTAGACTGAGAACTTTTCAGAGCACCCTCGTAGAATGTATTTTGATCTTCTCTACAACTTCTGCCTGAAATATTTCTCATTCTACAAAGAATTCAAAGAGATATTATCATATATGTACAGAGGTCTTCTGGTCAGATTTTAATGAAATGTGAATTTTCTTGACAGATTTTCAAAAAATACTGAAGTATCAAATTTCCAGTGGCAGCCATGTTGCTCCATGTGAACAGAGAGATGGACAGGAAGACATGATGAAGATAATAGCTGTTTTTTGCAATTTTTCGAATGCACCTAGAAATGAAACTTGATACACACAAGACTAAAGAAGACAGATAATTGTACCATGGTAAGTGCAGTGTGTGAATGGCAGGAAAAAAAAATGATTTTGGAATTGTATAATTGTATATACGGACACTTATTTTACCGTATGTTTCTGTCAAATATACCAGTACATCAAAGGCATATCCTAAAATTCCTGAATTTTCTCTTAGGACTGAGAACAGAAAGTAGTACAGCTTTCTGTCACTAGGTTCTATAGTATGGCTATATTCCAAATCAGTACAGTGAGTTTTACAGCCACAACCTTTCACACTGCCTCTCAACAGGTGTGTAACATTGTGTGTGTTAAGCATGATCTGTACTTTTCAAATGGCTGATCTGAAGAAACAATGCATCTACATTCAGTTCCACTTCACACTTGGGAAAAATACAAATAAAAGGCATGAAATGTTCAAAAGAGCCTTTGGTGACAATGTCATGGGGATGACAATGACTTGCGGTTTTCTCAGTTTAAAAGTCAGAAAACTTCTGCTGCAGAATGTAAGCATTTGGGCCATCTGTCAACAGATTGCACAATAGAAAATGTGGACAAGGGTATCAAAACATCCAATAATGATTGAGGCACTCCCATTTCATGGAATGCAAGCATGAAAAGCTCCTTGTATGGAAGGTGCCAGCAAATTTTAAGGGCGAACTTGAACATGCACTTGATCACTGCACAGTTTGTACCTTGGTTGCTTACCTACAAGCAGAAACAGTTGTGTATGTGTGTCAGAAACTATTGAAGTCAGAAATGATCAAAGCTTCCTCTTGAGGGTTACAACAGAAGTTGAAACCAAAACCTATTGTTCTGATCCAGAAATAAAGCAACAGTGCTCTGAGGGAAAGACCAACCTCTCCATGCTCAAGGAAATTGAGGCAAGAAAGGATGAACATCAAGAGCATGTTGATCTTTTTTTTTTTTTTGAATGAGGTCACTGTTCAACAAGAATTTGTTTTTTTTTTTTCAGGCCAATCAAGTAACCAGCATTTCTACTGCAAGCTTTCTGCAGTGTCTGAAGGAGGAATCTACTGAAAATGTCCAGAACAGCAGCAGAACCATGACAGCTTGGATCACCATAACAATACACTGGCACATACTGCTTTGTCAAAACAGCAATATTTGGCTGTAAAAAGCATGGCTGTGGTCCCCCACCCTCACTTACTCCATCTGGTCCCTTGTGATTTCTTCTTGTTTATGAGAATAAAACTGCAAGTATCAGGTAGTAAGTTCCCAGATGTCCCTGAAATTTGGGAACAACTGCTAACTGCACAACTCGCAGTTCCATACAGGCAGTTCCAGCAATTCTTCAAGTAATGGCAGAAATGCTGGACTTCTTGCACATACTCAGAAGGGGAGTACCATGACTGTCACAACGATAACCAATTACGAAGGTAACCATATACTTTACTACTAACTCAGTCTGGGAACTTTTACATATTCCCTCCTAGATGTTACTTACATCACACACTTTCACTACATGTTTCAGCAGTAACTTCCACCATCAGGCAGGTTTCTCCTCTCTCTCTAAACACTATTATAAAATCAACACATGTCTCTCATTAAAAAAAAAGACTTTTATTTTCATCAGTAAATAACATATAACTCCCTGAAGGTATCCATACTGTGATGTAGTGGCGGGGCTTGGGTGGTCAATGATCCTGAGAGCTATGCTGGCAGTAGGGTAGCTTCTGGTAGGGCCTCCCATGCCAGACAAGTCAAAGGTGATGACCCAGACAAAAATGGATACCCTGGACCCCCAGGTTGGGGGTTGGGCATGAGGCTGACATAAAAACTTGTTAGTTGAGAAGCTTCTAAAATTGTAAACTGGATGGAAACAATAAAGACAACCCAGCATGAACAAGGATTTAACATGGTCATGAGGAACTGAGAACAGTGGAGGAAAACTTTGGATGAGGCTTAGATCCACCAAGGAGTGTAAGAAGAAATAACACCTAAGCACTGTTGTATTGGAGGAAAGCATATTGCAGTAGGGAATTTTCTAGATACAGGTAAAAGTATGGTGATTGTTTAACTTCAAGCTCCGGCCACTTTACCCTGGAAAAGGAAACCAATACCCATTGAACTGAGACCAGATGGGACCCACAACTGGTCTGGACTTTTGGAGAAGAGAAACAAATCCCTTGCTCCCATTGGATTTGAACCCAGGAACGTCCAGCCTGTAGCCTAAGCACTATGCCAAATATGTTACTCCAACTTCCTGGTATTTTCTAGGTTCACACTAAAATTAAAAGAGAAGTACTAATTTGTTACAACCAACAGCCTACTGCAGACATACTTGTTACTGCAGATCAGTGTTCTTCATGAAACATGCATTCTTCTTCAGTTTTCACAGCTGTTGTGGTTTCAAACCATCTGGACCACAACTGGTAGTGTTACAGTGTTACAGAACAAGACAAGCATCCCTCCTGTGAGTGGAATTTCAATCCACAATCCATGACACCAATCGCAGTACCTGTGAACAGGTACTTCAAGTATGCCAACTGAGCATTCCATTCATTTAACCTTTGGAGCTTATGTTCTTCTAAACTGTATTGAAAATTCAGTTTGCATCCCCCCCCCCCCAAAGAAAAAACCCTGTTGCCTTTACAGAGACCAGTTAATAATGTACGGGAATATAACTTGTAATTTCAACAATAGGATGACACACACAAATACATTATGTGGGTAAAAGGGAGAGCTGAGAACAAAAAGCAACAAAAGGATGCAGTTGAATACAAAACTACCCTGATTTTCAAGAAATTCTCACTGGCTGAGGAGATCTGCAAAGAGCCATGCCTGCAGTGTCCAAGGCCTCCAAGGATCTAAAAACTCCCAATATTTACAAATTTACAATTCAGTCCCCACCTACCAGCTGTCCAAGCACTTGGTAAGAATTCTCATGGCAAGCTGTGCACCACATCAAGAAATCCACAGACTTCATGCAAAGTGTGTGTGGGTTGGAATGGAGGCCATGGTGGTCAGCTTTGACATTAGTTTCACAGTTCACCAAACTGCTGATGATGGGGGACTTAAAAATCCTAGACACTTTTAATGTTCTGACCTCTTCCTACTTCAGCTTTAGTGGCCAGTTCTATTAGCAGACTGACAAACAATGATGGGATTTTGTCACTGCTGTACATGACCACTGGCTTCACAAATGATTTTCAGGAGAAAGCACTGGATGAAGCAGCTCGCAAGTCCCTCTGGTGGTTTTGCTACACAGATGACATCTCTGTACTCTGACACCATACATCAGAGAAGCTGGAAAGTTCTTGGACCACCTGACTACTGTCCATTACAGCATTCAGTTCACTATGGAAATGTACAGATATGGAGATATTCATGGCCTTGTGTCCGAGATTTACGGGAGACATGATAGCTCTTTGGGATGCGAAGTTTATCAAACACCCACTCACACCAACTCCTACCTTAACTCTACATCATAAAACCACAACTCCAAAAGGTGGGAAATCCTCTCCTCCTTGTTACACATAGCCAGGGCCCAATGTTGACCAACCATGATCACTGATGAGCAGAAGTTCCTGAAGGCCATCCTCAGGAGGAATGAGTACAGCCAGAAACAGGTATATACAGCCATCCATCCACCCACCAGTGAGGACTAACAGACCCAGCAAGAAAGCAACGTGTCACTTTCCCACTGTACATCCAGACAACCTTCAACCACATTAGCAGGATGCTGTCCAGACAATATAAACACATGTTGGCCTGCCACCCAAAAAGGTCTGCAGCTTCCTTTACCCTGTTAAGGATGATTTGGAACTGCAGACTCCAGGTGTATACAGCATACCCTACAAATGTGGTCAGATCCATAGTGAACAGACAGGCTGGTCTACTGAGACCAGGGGGAAAGAAAACCTGCAGAAGATCTGGCTTGGACAACACAAGTCATTAGTGGCTGAGAACACATTCAATAATCAACATCACATCCACCTCCCGGAAACCAAAACCCTCTTCCACAAAACTAGTACGGGAGCTGGATAATCAGGGAGGAAACCACGCTCTTTCCAAGTAGCATGAAGAGGGAAGATAGCCAAAAATTCAGGTCAAGGAAACCTATCATTCACTCCATAAGGCAGCATTAGAGGCCTCCCCAAAATCATTCAGCTACTTATGGCTCCCTTAAGGGCCTGTTTTCATGTAATTTCCCTCTCCTGGCACTTCTATATGCTCCTCACTCTACCTGCACTACATCCTATAATAATCCTGCACAACTCCATGCTACATAGCTTCATACCACAAGTTAAGCATTTACCCACCCACTCTGCCCATCGCCATGCTTATCACCCATAACTATGTAATATATTCCATCTGCCCACATGGCTATTCTTTGTACACTACCAGATCATGCAGATGAAGGCATCATGATCCTTTTCACAAACCTGCCCAGTGACAGTGCCACATCCCAGAAGACTTGAATCATCAGGCACTTCTTACTTTTACTCTTCCCTATATACTACAAGTGTGATCAAATGTAGGGTAATATATGCACAGGTAAAAAATTAAGATCACGGTATTATTTGGCACTGCAGCCATACAAAAGACAAAATTCAGTCATACAATGTGCCTACAACATTATTCATGACCTCTCAGAGTGACAGTCATGCTAAATGCTTACCACAGTTACTCATACAATATCAGAGTGAAGACAAAAAATGTAACTACAACAGCAGTCACTAACAAGTTATAATGAGTTATATTATGTCCCTACTGCAGTCACTTATGACATGTCACTGTAACAGTTGCATTATGCGCCTACCAGTCACTATCAAGAAGCCACATTGATAGTCATAATATGTTCATGTAGCAGTCATTCACAATATGTTACAGTTCAGTCACATGATGTACCTACTGCAGTCATTCATAAGTCACTGTTGAGTCACACAATAAACCTACTACAGTCATAAACAAGTTTTAATAATAGTCATAGTCTGTTCCTTCTGAAGTCACAGCATCACAATGACACACCATGTGCTTATTGCAGCCCTTCATGATATATCACAGTAACAGTTGGGCTATGTACCTACTGCAGTCAGTATGGTAAATGTGACTGTTACTACAGCTCCAGTGACCTCCCTTCAATGACAAATTTTCTTGGCACAAACAATGTTTTTCACATAAACAGACATGAAAATAACTAAGTGCAGCAAGACTTGGAATGGTAACCCTGTAAATGAAATTACCTGCATCAAGATTTGGCAAGATTCGCATCTGTTCTGCTGCAATTTCTAGGGCTGAAGGTTCCTGCACTCTGGTGAAGCCTGATCTTCTGTCTTTCCAAAGAAACTCTTTGTTCTGAATCAAAAGCATGTTAATTAGTTCCTTCATAAAACAAAAATTCACACACTGAAATGCCAGTACAATGTACATCAAAGTAACATCATCTTATAATATATTTACCAAATTTCACTTATCATTTAAACACACATAAGACAGGCTAAGGAACATTAATGGTACTCTGTCATTACTGGTCATTCTCACAAAGGGGAAAAAATGCGTTATGCAGAGGTCACATCTGCCTGTCTGTGACCCAGCATCAACAAACAAGCTTTCAGTAATAAATGTTATACAATTCCAATTTTCAATAATATTAGTCCACAATAAAGTTTAGTTTACCAAAGAACATAAATGGCAACATGTATCCCATACACCATTTTACATACTTCATTGAAATGTTATATTCTCTACCGAAACTTGTCATGAAATTCAGGTTTTCAACTGTACTAATTCACAATAAAGTACAGACCTACCAACCCCCAGTGGACTTGCTCGTGTATCTAATAAACTTTCCAAACTTTTTTTTTAAATTCAATATTGGTAACATCCACTAGCTTCATTTCATTATTCCCACATTAAACTAAGGTCACCTGCAAAGAATGATAGCAATGTTGTGCAAAACATTATGAGGACACCTTTTCCAGCCTGGCCAGACTTGCATCATGCATGCTGGAGATCACAAATAAATATCCTGAAAGACATTGATAACTTAGGAGACCCAGGCATGGATGGGGAGATTATATCTGGCTAGGTATTACAGAGATAGGATGTGAAGGTAAGGATTCGATTCACTTGTCTGGCTTTTGCCAACACAGAAATAAACCTTCAAGTTCCATGAAAGCAGGAGGTCGCTGGCCAGCTGAGCAATGACTGGCTTCCTTTGGATGATTACGATCCACAGAGTCAGTCCTTTCTTTAATAACCAACAATATTCTAACAATAAACTTATACATTTTTGTTCCCACATCCTAATGAAATAAATATGTTTAAATACTATGAACTGAATGGTATACTTGTCTGTATCTGTCAACTAAATGGTATACAGTGGTGTTCAATATCCAAGGTCCATTTGGACCAATAAACACCACTTCAAGTACACCCCTTTTAAGCAGGGAAATAATGTAAATATGCATTAATTAATACTTTCACAAAACACATGTCACTGCAAGTCTGTCAGCTCATTACATTAACCTTTAGAGTCTGTGCATCTAAGGCAAGGGACAGCATTTAAAAGCCCTTTGGGTTCAAGTGTCCAATCTGTAGGAAAGCCAAAGCCTCAGACATTTAAATATTTTACTCTTGATAGGGATGCCTCACTCATTCTTAATACCCCACTAGAAATTTCTGTTCAGCTTCATGCTCTGACTGATTTACCCCTTGACAGAACTGCCCCCCCCCCCCCCCCATTATTCACTTTTATAGTAGGTTTTTGTACCTACAGCCAGTAAGGGTGTAGGGGTGACAATGTGAAGCTTATTTTTCCTGCTCTGTTCATCTGACTTGTGTATGACCAATGGTTTGGTCTGGAGAGTGCAGATACACAGCACTAGTTTTAATGATAATGGTCACTAATGCCAGCTGTTGTAAAGCTATGGAGGGAGTATCATGTTTCTTCACTCCTGATAGCAAGGAGAGTTTGGTATGGAATGATTGGTATTCCGTAGGGGCAGTTGTTGGGCATATGGGTTCTACTTCGGTTGGTATTTGTAGTTGTTTTAGGTAACTGTAGACTGCGTTGAAAGGTAGCGATTGGGTCTTGAGGTGCTGTTGGTCTAGTGTCTTGGATGCCCAAGTGGTCTGTGCAAGTGCTTTAATTTTTGTCAGGTGAAACAGCGGCTTGTGTACAGCTGTAGTGCAAGGATTGGTGTGGTTTTCACACCACCGGTTATTAGTCTTAGTGCATTGTTTTGTGTTGTTTCCAGGGCTTTCAGGGTGGAGTTGCTGGCTGTAACAAGTACTTCACTTCCGTACTTCATGAGTGGTTTAACGTATGTTCTATACGTGGTGTTCATTGTCTCCTGTGTGCTTCCCCATGTAGCTCCGGCGAGTAGTTTTATGAGTCTCAGTCTATGGTTGACTTTATTTATTGCATGCTCCACATGGTTCTTCCAAGATAGTTTGTTATACATGCATACACCTAGGTATTTTGTACTCTCACTTTTTGGTAGCTTTTGGCTGTTGATTTTCAGGTCAAAACTGTCATTTTTGTGGTGCATGGAGAAAAACTGGTAAATTGTCTTGGAGGCATTTATTTCCACATTGTTTTCTGTCGCCCACTTGCTTAGGGAGTTCAGGACAGTGTTCATTGTTTGTTCTAAAGTTTTGTTTCGTTTGGCGTTGTTCTTGGTTGAGGTCCAGACGACTATGTCGTTGGCATACATTCGTATGTTAGTTTTGGTGTTTCTCACTATGTTTGGAAGGTCATTGATGTATACATTGAAAAGTGTGGTGCTTATCACTGCTCCCTGGGGTAACCCTACTTTTGTTTGTTTATATTTTGAAAAGGTTTCACTGTATTTAAATTTAGTCCACCTCTGATCTAAAAATCTTGAGAACTACACCAGCATGTTCCCTTCAATATTCATGTTTTTAAGTTTCTCAATAAGTTTAGCTCTCCATATAGAGTCATAGGCTCCACTGAAGTCTACAAAAAATGCCAGGACACTTTCTTGTTGGTTGAGGGCCCTTTTTATCCCCTGCGTAAGTTTTGTCAGCTGGTACATTGTAGATCTGTTTTGTTGGAAACCTGCTTGTTCCTCGGTAAGTAAGTTTTGATTTTCGAGGTACCAGTTAAGTCGGGCTAGAATCATTCTTTCTTGGATTTTAGCTAGCATGGAGGTCAGTGCTATAGGCCTGTAAAAAGTTACGAGGTTTGTGGGTTTGTCGGGTTTCAGTATGGGCACAATGATGGCTTTTTTCTATTCGTCTGGGAGATTATCTATGGAGTCCCAGAGTTTGTTATAGATCGTTGTGAGTATCTTCATTGCTTTTGGATCGTTATAGAAAATAGATGGAAAAACAGGAGCAGGAATCCACTCCGAACTATTCTCCCACCACATCTCAGTTGGAAGCAACAGAACTAGTTTTGACGAAGAAATAGCAGCAATAGCCATGGCACTGCAACAACTACTCCTCAGACCAATGGCTCTCCAAAAGGCCGTCCTCCTTGTGGACTCTAAATCTGCCATACAAACTGTAGCTTCAAACAAACAGGCCACAACTCAAACAGTAAAAGAAGCAAGAGGAACAATAAAACTCCTCAACAGACAGGGCAAGACAGTTGCCTTTCAGTGGGGCCCCTCACACGTAGGAATACATGGCAATGAAAAAAAACCACACTTCAAAACAAACAAACACCACTTAACTTTTAAACAATCAAGAGATTCATAAAGCAAAAAACACAAGAAAAATTCTCCCAGGAAGCCATTGCCGCATCCAGCAAGACACAGTGGCAAAACATTAAAACTACATGGAAAAACAACAAAAATAAACCCAGAAAACAAGCAGTCACAAATTTCTGGCTCAACACAGGCCAGAACTGTCTTCCAGCACACACCTCCATCACATCAAAATCCTCAGCCATAACTATTGCACAATATGCAAACTGAAGAACACAACAATGGACAAAGACCACCTTCTGGTGTGCCCAAAACTGGACCATACTTCTAAAGAATTATCGAAGCTGTATTGGGATGTCATTAGACAACAACAACAACAACAAGTGTTAATGATAATGTGTTGATAGGCAGCTATAAGCAGACTTTTATCTGCCATCCTTTTTGATTGAAGAGCCCCATTTTGGGCTCCATATACTGCATTTCATTTCTCATACTTCAGGCTGGGCTTACATCCACAGTGCTGCATAGAGAGCTTGTTATTCTTCTCAGTAAGCATTACACGTTTGGTGTGAGTGGTAATGTAATGAGTGGACCAGGCAAGAGGCCAAGGTTGCTGAGGCCCAGTGAAATACCTGAACTGATTTTTGACACTAATAGTGATAAAATGAAAGTGTCAAGCAACATCAGCTCAGTTGAGGGAGGCTCTGAAAGTGTACCAGGGGTGCAACAACCTCAGGCAAGGGACAGCATTTAAAAGCCCTTTGGGTTCAAGTGTCCAAACCACAGGACAGCCACAGCCTCAACCATTTAAACAGTTTACTCTTGATAGGGAAGCTTCACTCATTCTTAATACCTCACTAGAAGTTTCTGTTCAGCTTCATGCTCTGACTGATTTACCCCTTGACAGAACTGCCCCCCCCCCACCCCCCATTATCCATTTTTACATTAGGCTTTTTGTACCTACAGCCAGTAAGGATGTAGAGGTGACAATGTAAAGCTTATTTTTCCTGCTCTGTTCATCTGACTTGTGTATGACTAATGATTTGATCTGGAGAGTGCAGATACACAGCACTAGTTTTAATGATAATGTGTTGACAGGGAGCTATAAGCAGACTTTTATCTGCCATCCTTTTTGATTGAAGGGCCCCATTTTGGGCTCCACATACTGTGTTTCATTTCTCAGACTTCAGGCTGGGTTTACATCCACAGTGTTGCATAGACAGCTTGTTATTCTTCTCAGTAAGCATTACACAGTTGGTGTGAGTGGTAATGTAATGAGTGGACCAGGCAAGAGGCCTAGGTTGTTGAGGCCCAGTGAAATATCTGAACTGATTTTTGACACTGATAGTGATGAAACGCACATGTCAAGCAACATCAGTTCAGTTGAGGGAGGTTCTGAAAGTGTAACAGGCGTGCAACAACCTCAACAATACTGCCTGTCTCCAAGAGGATGCTGTTGAGAGTGGGCCAGGTGAACAGACTCAGCCAGTAACCCTGAAATGGACACACCCCTCTTGACCTCAGAGCAGTGGTACACACATATACACGAGGCGCCAGATGAAAGAAGGACAATGAAGCGTCACACATAAATGATGGTGCAAGTCCACTTTAGTGACTTCCTTTTGTATTTTGCAGAAATTATCACTCTGCTGGAGACGGAGATTAACTGCTACTACCACGATTACATAGACAGACTTGATGATGAACCCTCTCCTGAACATGACGTCACTGAAGCCAAAATGTTTGTGTTGCTGGCGTAAGAGAAAAACTGACAGACTACTGGCAACAATGGAACAGTTATCACATCTTTCTATGACACTACGGTTAAAGGAGACAGGTATTTTCTCATCCTTAGTTGCTCACATTTTGCTGACAACAGGAATGAAACCGATAGGAAGGACGAAAATTTTGACAGCCTATGGATGATACAAGATGTGTTTGAAATTCAGAATGGCACATTTTCCAAATTTTACAACAATTCCAAAAATCTGGCTATGGACAAAATTACTCTTTCCTTCAAAGTAGGGGTGGTTTTCAAACAGTATATACCAAAGAAAAGGAAGCATTTCGGCATCAAAATTTTCAAACTTTGTCACTCAAATGGATATGCATATGACATGAAAGTATACATGGGGAAGGATTGACAGCATACAGCACAGCACATGACAGCAACCCATGTGACAGTGACAGAACTGATAAGGAACATAGGGCATGGGCCCAGTTGCCATTTAAATCGTGATGTGAAAGGGTTAAAAGCCAATGTTACTGCACCACACAGCTGGATATTTTGCAATGACTGAAAAAAATGTTTCCATTTTAGCTTGCCCCCACTTCCAGCCATGAGGGGCATGACAAAACATTGTTCTTGCTACACATCAGTATGTCAGACAATAAAATACGATAATAACAAAGGCATGAAATACAGGGAATTATTCATTTAAAAATTACAAACACCAAATTATTTGTTAAAATTTACTGTTTACATGTAATGTTCTAACAATTATTGCAAAGTTATCAATGATGATCAAAGTGCCACCACCAATGAACACTTATAAATGGCCGATACAAATAACAAATATTATAACAGTAATTCAACTCCTGCAGTAATGTCTTAGTGGCTGTTCATAAATAAAGCACAAGAACATGCATCATGAGCAGGAGAGAAGGAGAAAACAGCAGATGCATGCAAGATTAAACCCATTTTCTGTTCAGAAATTTGTGCTCCCAGATGTGATTCTGAGGAGCACAGGACATTTTTGTGCCAAGTGTCTTACTAATTTGGCCCTATGTAAGTAGTTAAACAGATTTACTCCTTTGCTCAAATATCTAAAGTTTAGGCTTCCACCACAGTGTAGTTGAGTCTCTGCTCTAGGAGATGTTGTGCAGCACTGATTAGTAGATAGCGACCAATATACCGGATGTTATCAGTCCCATCTCCAAGGGTCAAGCAGTCCAATAAGCTTGACCCTTGAAGCTAGAATTGGTATGTTTCGTCAATGATCATTTTCTTGGAGTTGGATAGGGTGTAGAGGAAGGGCACACTATTCACCCTGATCTCCTGAGTTAACACCCTTACAACCTTACTTTATGGGTACTCTACAGAACACTGTGACACTACAACACAAAGAACACTGCCGAAACTTTAACTGCCTGTGCTGCCATTCTACTACAAACAATACAAGAAGTATGCCACTCTGTTGCACATACTTATCATCATTGCAATTATACTGGTGGTAGATATTTCAAACATCTGAGACATTATGAAAACCGGGACAATGACGGATCAAACTTTACTTGCTGATATGTAGGTAAATAAAGTACACACACATTTTCCGGGACACTTCATATTTGTTGGTACAATACTAATTCGAAGGCATGCTTGTCTGTAAAGTGATTGATACACTTCTCTGTATGTTGAAAGCTGAATGGTAGGCTTATCTGTATACTATCAAGTTAATGGTATATTTTTCTCTATAATAGCAACTATATAACACACTTGTCCAGATACAGCAACTGTATGGTAAACTCATCTTTATACCACTAACTGAATGGTATACTAATCCACAAACTGCCAAATAAATGACACTTGTCTGTATACAGCCCAACCAAAGGGATACTTGTCTGTAGACTGATAAACGAATGGCAATTATATCCGTATATATACTACCAACTGAATGATGTTCTTGCCTGTATACTACCAAATGAATAGTGTATGAATCTGTATACTGGAAATTGAATGGTATACTTCTGTGTATAATGCATGCTAAATGGTATATATGTATACTGCCAACTGAATGGTAAGTCTTATATGTGTGTGGCGAAATGCAAGGAATACTTGTCAGCATGCTGTCATATAAATGGTACATTTGTCTCTATATTGCTAAGTGAATGGCATAACTCGTCTGCACACTACTACCTAACTGTCACTTGTCTGTATACTGCCAAAAGAATGGGATACTTGTCTTATACTGTTAAATTAACGGGATACTCATCTGTACAGATAGTTTCTGAGTTACATAATATGCAACTTTTATAAACCCAGACTTACATAAAAAAATCCTTATTAATATTAATTAATATTATATATAGTATTAATACTATTAATTATTAATAATTATATTAATATAATATGTAATATTTTACAATGTGCATTTCACAGGAAACAACTGATAGAAATAACATTATAAACATGTGTATGGACATTGTAAAAATGTATATGTAATCAATGAGGTGTGAGAAATAAATGGGGGAGAGGTAAATTCTTTCATAAATTCTGGGTTATGAAAAGTTTCAGGAACTGACTCCTTACATAAGTCAAAAAATGTCTGTAATGCTGACTTGTCTGTTGAACAACATGGTATACTTGTCAAATGAACAACCAACATTTGGTAAACTTACCTCTCTTGGACTAATAGACGAGTCACAACTAAGGTGAGAATTTGGCGGACTGGTCTCTAACCTTGGAAGATACAGAGCCTTGATGTCTTTCTGCACATCTTGATAGAATGCTGCCTCCCAAAACTGCTGGTTCTGCCATACTCCATGCTCCTAAATAGTTATAAAAGTTCTTTCCTTCAGATTCAATGCCTGTATTAGACTACTTCACCTTTCCTGAATCAACAGCCTAATAAAAATGTAGAGATTTCTTAACCAACGCACGATACATATTTAGATTCTAACCGCATCTAGTGTACCTGTATGCAGGTGTAGGCAAACTGTATGACACCCGTGCACAGTTTGCGACAGAATGCAGTAGCCAATGGCAAAAGAGCAGCAGCTACCCCATGCTCATCCATGGCAGAGTCATCCTGCAAAATGAATTCACGTACTATTGGTCTAAAATTTCATTAAAATTAATGAAAAAATTTAACTTCTGAATCAAACTGGTACCAGTGGTGAAATGACAAGTCACCAGATATTGTTAAGTTCATCTGTACCTTCTCATCACCACTGCTGCCACAATCAGCAGAAGCAATATAAATGCCATGTATTTTGTACTGGGATTTCATTACATGACATTGTGTCAGCTGATCAGAATTTTTCCTGCATAAACCCAGCTCAGCAGCCAAAAAACTACAAGCTCATCTTCTTGCTAGTAACAGTAGATGAGAAGTATTTCTTGTCAATACTTTGTGTTACACTGACTGTTTTTACTCTCTGCTTGCAAGCCAGCTTCACATCTTGTTAACATATTTCAAAATAATCATTCAAGCTCTTCTTGGAAAATGCTAGTAATTACCCATCACATATTTTCATATATGTATTATCTGTTGTATGTGCATCACTAACATAAACACTGTCTTTCAGGATGGCCCCCCCCCCCACACAAGAATCACATAGGTTTAAAAGAAATTGGAATACAGAGGCTACTAATCAATAATTTTGTCACCAAACATCTGTCTCAATGGTATCTTTAACAGATTAGCCACAACAGTCTTGCATGAAGTAACCATCTTTTCAATAGCTCATTTCAATAGTTCACTGAAAAATGGTGAAAGTATTAAGTTCATGTAACACCTATAACTTTGGGTCTCATTAAAAAATTGTGGGGTAACTGTCCACCACACCGCTATCTTAATGCCATAAAGAGGACATTCATACAACTGATGTGGATTTTTCAAAATTACCATGGTAGTTGTTTGAGTGTTCCAATACACAGTTAAACGCAGCCACATTTCATCACCAAAAATTACACTTCTGGCTTGACACCACCACGCAAAAGCCCAACAACCAATTGTACAATTCAATCCTAGTGCCACTACTGTGTTTAGTGTTCCTGAACAAAAGTTATTTTATACAGTCAAAATTTCAAAAGTCTCACTGCTGTCACAGTAGGTGCCAATGACACATCACACTGTGTAGCTAATGTGTCAAAGACTTTCTTGGACTTCCCGGTAATATAAAGCCTCAATTTCGTCTGTCAGTATACACCACTTCTAATTTTGCTTTAAAACTGAAACAGATCTTAAACTACAATGTTTTTTACTACTCTTTCTATCCACCGATTTCTTAAAAAGATAAATACAAAGTAATCTTTGGTGAAATGTATAGCAGAATTTTCTGAAGGATAAATTATTTAAGACAAAACAACTAGGCTGGAAGGAGACACAAGGGATCCAAAATATTGGCATCGAAGACTCCAAGGGGAATAGAATAGTAGAGCAAAGTCAAGTGCTGAAAATTTGGGAGAATTATAGTACAGAACTACACAATCGACCCAATCGACCGCAAACCCTAGAAGTCGAACGTGAAGAGGAAGTAGATACAGACGAGAAAGGCTCATATATTTTGCAGAGTGAAGTGGAAAAAGCCATCAAGGAAATGAGGAACAAGAAGGCTACAGGAGATGAGGATGTACCTGGAGATATGCTCAAATTATTGGGAGAAGGTGGCTTGAAAATAATGAAGAAATTGATTAACACTATTTATGAAACTGGAGAGTGGCCCAACGACTTTACTGAAATTACAATAATTGCCTTAAAGAAGAAGCCACAAGCTAAAAAATGCAGCGACCATCGCACAACCAGCCTTATTGCACATACAGCAAAGATAGTAGCAAAGATATTTAGAAGAAGGATTGAAAAGAAAATTGAGGATGTACTCGGAGAAGATCAGTTTGGATTTAGAAGAGGAAAAGGAACTAGGGATGCAATTGGGATGCTGAGAATAATTATCAGGATGAAACTTGGAGATAGATGAGGAACTAAGTGTTTGCTTCATAGACTGGCAGAAGGTGTTTGACTGAGTCAACTGGACCAAATTAATGCAGATTCTAAAGTACACTGGTATTGACTAGCGTGAAAGAAGATTTATTAGCAACTTGTACATGGCTCAGAGTGTTGAAGTACCACTAAACTGAGGGGAGACAAGAAGTGTGAAGACTGGAAGAGGAGTTAGACAAGGATGCTGTTTGTCACCAATTCTGTTCAACTTGTACAGCGAATGCCTTACCAAGGAAGCTCTGGAAGGTTTTGGAGACTTCAAAATAGGCAGGCAAATCATTCACACTGTGAAATATGCAGATGACCTTGCGTTACTGGCTAGGAAGAAAAGGTGCTACAGGACATGATTGATAAACTAATTGAAACTGGAAGATGCTATAAAATGGAAATGAATATGGAAAAAACATAAGTAATGAGAATTTCAGACAACCATTCCCAGTAAAAATTATGATAGACCAAAAACAACTAGAGAATGTGGAATCTTTTAAATATTTGGGCAGCATTTTAACAAATGATGGAAGATGTACTTGTGAAATTAAATGTAAGATTGCTATAGCTAAAGCTGCATCCAACAAGAAGAGGGCTCTTTTTACTAGCACATTAAACTTGGAAATGAGGAATTAGTTAGGGAAGTGCTACAATTGGAGCATAGCTTTATATGGTGCTGAAACTTGGACGCTTCGGGCAGTAGATCAGAAACACATGGAAAGTTTTGAAATGTGGCGCTGGAGAAGGATGGAAAAGATCAGTTGGACTAATCATGTGAGAAACGAAGAAGTATGACTAAGAGTCAAGGAGCAGAGGAATATCCTACATGAAATACGTAAATGGGAGGCGAACTGGATTGGTCACATTTTGCGTAGAAACTGCCTTCTACAATGGGTTATTGAAGGACAGATAAAAGGGAGGACAGAAGTGACAGGAAGATGAGGAAGAAGATGTAGGAAGCTACTGGATGACCTTAAGGAAAGGAGAGAATACTCTCATTTGAAGAAGGAAGCTCTAGATCGCACTATGTGGAGAGCTCGCTTTGGAAAAGGCTTTGGACCTGTCGTATGACAGACAACTAAATAAATGAAATTATTTAAAATATGTTTCAACTATGAGCATGTGTTACTCAGTGCTATACACTATATCCTCAACATCAGTCCACTACAAGGAAAAGGCAAAACTGATTTCTTGTATCTTGTGTGTGGGACCGACCACAAGAAAACACCACATTCACGTTAATGCCCAACACTTCAGGGTCGGCTCATTTTCCAAGTATGTCTACAGTACCACAAATTGAAGACATTGATACTGTTTAGTATTACTTATAATTATTCTCAGTACAGATTTACATATTTAGCCACTGTATGAAATGTTAAATTCACACACTGGTGAAGTTTGGGACTGCGGTGCCTCAGTATGTCTCACACTGACAAGAGGCAGACGATTACCAGCATTTTCTAGAAAAATGCTGCCTCCATCCTCTACCCTCAAAATGTAGGCCGTATGTTCCTACAAAATATGCATACCTACCAGACGACATGATATTACAATGAAGAAAACTGCAGTTTTAATGCTAAAGTCAGTTTTATAACATGTAAGTCAAATGTGCCTTTTGCTGTGTACTAGAACAATATTAGAGCTTTGTCACTGTGAAGCAGCAACAGTGTACACTCTGTGACATCACAACTAAACTGCTGCTCTCACAGCTCTCAGTTGGACCATGTCACAACCACTTTACCTCTTAGCATTCACACTGTACTCTGAACAGCTCAATGTGACAAAAGAAATGAGAAACAATGTGTGTCACTATCAGTGTGATGTGTGTCCAAAATCTTGTCACTCTCCCCAAACACAATGTTTCTGGGACAAAATCCCTGAAGGATCGAAACATGTTACAGTTTTCCTTGTTTTAATATAAATAATCATGTAAATATAAAAAAATGTGCATGTGTTGGTGAATTATTATAAATTACTCACATTCTTTTAATATGTTCCATCTTGTATGCAATAATTAGATCCAAAAACATATAAATAACAAACAAAATGTACTTTAACATTCCATGATGTATTTTATTCACAATATTCTCACCAACATATTTCGGCAATCTTCAGGGTGACGTTCTTATCACAAGAATACAGTTGTGGTTAACTGTGTCACCATCACTCCATAATAATTAAAATTACGTAAAATTGGTGAAAATTATTTAAGTAATATAAATAAAGACTAAGAATAGATAATTATTAAAATTGTGGGAGTTAAAATTGTTTGATGTTTGCAGAGTGATGACTAAGGTAGTAGTATGGTGACTTTTAATGCAGAGTATAGGTGATGTGTGTCATCAGTGTGGTGTATTAGTCACTTGGTGATATGTGTCACTGGCGTGGTGTACGAGTTGTAACTAGGTGATGTGTGTCATCAGTGTGGTGTATTAGTCACTTGGTGATATGTGTCACTGGCGTGGTGTACGAGTTGTAACTAGGTGATGTGTGTCATCAGTGTGGTGTACTAGTTGGAACTAGTAACACCACATCAATGACACACATCACCTTTACTCTGAATTAGAACTCAACTTAGTCATCACTGTGCAAACACCAAACAATTTTACCTCCTATAATTTTTAAAATTATTAATTCTTATCCTATGTTTATATTACTTAAATAATTTTAACCAAAATTATATAATTTTAGCTACTATAGAGTGATGGTTCCACAGTTAACCACAGCTGTATTCTTGTAACAAAAACATTACCCTGCGGATGGTAGTAATATTGGCCAAAACATGTTGGTGAAAATATTGTGAATAAAATACATCACAGAATATAAAAGTGGGTTTTGCTGGTTATTTATATACTTATACTTGCAAACTATTAACCCTTTAAACGCTGAATTAAATCCCATCTGCCATTTGCTGGCATTATTAGGAGTTCACCATTTTCTCCACGTTAGCAGGATAAGGGTTA
>Ga0268261_10001026_pt1 | contig 18863 bp, 13 predicted proteins | sample TergutNc150P1_FD_190353 | JGI IMG/M metagenome (GOLD analysis project Ga0268261, IMG submission 190353) | Nasutitermes corniger P1 segment gut microbial community from laboratory colony in Florida, USA - Nc150 P1 (SPAdes) (version 2) | ecosystem: Host-associated > Arthropoda: Insects >...
GGTAGGCGGCGTGGTTTGGCCAGGAGGAGTCAAACCCGGATTCGGCGGGGTGCCGGGGTCAGGGGCCACAACTGCCACGTTGTGATACCAACGGTTGTCGTTGTAGCCCATGCCGTCACCCAGGGTAGCGGTGTAGGCAAAGCTCTGCGAGCCGGAGTTATCACCATCTGCGATGAAGTCAGCGGCATTGAGGGCCAAGCCGGTGGCATCGTCCCCATCCAAAATCACGGTCCCAAAGGTGCCGCTGCCCACAGCGGGGACAGTGATGGAACTGGCGTTCGCGGCCGCATCAGCCACCAGCGCGTTCAGCGCATCCAGGAAGCCCTCGGTGTCGGACGTGGGTAGAACCCACGCCACCCCGTTGGTGCCTTCCACAAAGGCATCGGTCAGTACCGCAGTTTCGTTGGAAACCGTAGCGGTGCCGCGATCAGCGCTAGCGCCAGTGCCACCCAGAATCTGAGTGCCGTTGTAGAACGCGGTCACGTTGAACGGATAGTTGGTGGCGTTAGTACCAGTGAGCTGGCGAGACCAGTTCAGCGTAGTACTTGCGCCCGGTGCCAACGAAACCTGCACCGGAGTGGGCCGGTTAATCGTTGCAGACGACCCGTTGACCTGGACAGTTACGTTGGTCAAGTTCATCCGAGCACCCGAAGGCGGGTTGGTGATGGTAACCGTGCCATAAACGAAGGTGTAAGGCAGCACGTTACGCGTAGCGGTTACTTCCAGGGTGTAAGTGAACTCATCCCCTGGGCCACCCACGGCCACTTCATGCGGACTATCTATGCCGGTTACTGGATCAACGGTTTTCACGATGCGCCAGTTGTAATCCACATGATAAGTCGCGTTTGCCGCAACTTCCGCAGCCGGAGCCAAAGCCGGTGCCACCAGCGCATTGGTGAAGCGAACTACCATAGTTTGTCCGCTTGGCACGATGAATCCGCCGGCCACGGTCGGTAGTTGCCAGCCGTTTGCAGCCACTGGGTTGCTGGTGGCGCTCGGGATGGTGACCGCATTAGCCGCAGCCAGAGTCACGGATTCGGCGCGGAACAGCAGCGGCAGTTGTGCTTGCGCTACCAACTCTTGCAGAGTGGGTTGGGCTTGCATCAGCGCATTGGCGCTCGCGGGTGCGAATACGTTGTTACCAGCCGCGCTCCACCCGCTGTTGTTGCGGTTGTAAGTGATGGTTACGTTGGTAAACGTCCAGTCAGCCGGGACATTAACGGCCTCCCACAGGCTCACTGAGTCGCCACGGTAAACCGGAACTTGGTTGGTGGTGCGCGCAGCGTTGGTCCAAGCCCAATTGGTGTTGGATTGCGGGCCGGTGCCAGCCAAAGTGGCGGTTGCGGTAACCAACTGGTTAAAGAACGCAGTGGTTTGAGCGGCATCGGCGTTAAGCAAGCCGCTGATGCGGGCGATTTCACTGATTGCTTCAGTGGTCTCGCTGGAGCCAGCCAGATAGTCAGCAACGAGGCGCAGATTGACATCGGAGATATCAATAGTCACAGTACCAACTGCCACGGACCAATACTTCTCAGCCACCACAGTGCCGGCTTGCTCGCGGCAGATGATGGAGGTGGCAGTGCTGTCGTCACTGCCGCCATTCCAAGCGATGGTTGCAATGTTAACAAAGGCGGTGCCTCCGCTAACTAGGCTGCCATTCTCGTCAAATACACAGTACCCGATAGTCGAGGTTGAGGTTGAACCTTCAGGGGCACCCGGATGGTTCCACCAGTCTCCGCCACCCAAGGTTGCCGAATAGGTAACCGTCCAGGTCTCAGAAACATCATCCCAAGTGACCACCGTGGTGATGTTGTCGTCTTCGGGATCGGTAACCGCGCGAGTCGGGTTATCAAGGTCGAACGCGATAGCGCCACCAAATTCAGGGAAGATGTCAGTTAGCTGAGCAGTGTAGCCGCTGCGACCGCTTGGAGTACCACTGAAAGTATACTCATGGTTGTAGGTACTAACGATGTTGCCATCGGCGGTGGTCACTGCGACGGCAATGGTATCGGTGGGCCGGGCAGTGGTAGAGCCAGTCCAAGTTACCGGGAAAGTAACCGTTCCGCGACCCGCTATCCAATAGGTGCCTTCGGCATCGCCTTCACCCCCGACGTAGAACACATCGCCGGTAGCGATACCCACCGTGGCGTTGCCGCCGGCGGATACTACAGCTAACGGAACAGCGAATGCGTTTGGATTGGTAACGGAAACCGAACCGCTAGCAGCAGCGTCGCTGTAAATGGGGTCAGATGCGCTGACCGTCAAGGTGTATACGAACGTAGCGGCGACATCGTCCCGGCCTAGCACCACGGTGGTGTTGGGGTTAACGGTCTTGTCCACATTCCAGGTGTAACTCTGGTAGAACTCGCCACTCAAGTTAGCTACTGCAGTTAGCGGCTCCGGCTCAATAATGACCTTTGCGGTATCGCACCACGGGTCATTTTCCGGGCATTCAGGCGTGCTCCCAGGTGGAGTTACTGGAGGTTCGCCTGGGCCGGGGGGTGGCTGAGTGGTAATCCATGCCTTGTTAATGTGCGTGGCGGTGTTAAAGAAGTCCGGGTCGCCGGGTACGGTTTGGCGCAGCACAAAGGTGATAGGGCCATCGCTCCAATCAACCGAACCTAAGTAGCCGTTTGGAACGTAGCGCCAAAGCGTGCCCTCATCGGTATCGCTGCTTTCGCGCAGATACAAGCGGTAATCGTCGCCACTTAGCCCTGCCGCGTTATCAAATACGTGAACAGTTTGGTTCTCGATGCCACGAGCCTCGTCCAGGTACCAAGTGATGGTGCCGGTGGCGGAATCGGTGCCCCCCAATGTACCTTCGGTGGCGGCCCATTCAATCGAGGCTGCCACCCCGAATGTGTCAACGGGAGGATTCGGAATATTTGCGACTTCTCCTAACGTGGTATTGTCATCCTCCGCGACCGGAATTTCGGTCGGATTTTCCACCGCACATTCAATGACAAAATCTGTGGTGGTGTTAGCGGGGATTACCCACGCCACGGATGCAGCTCCGAGCGCAAGGTTGACATCTACATTAGCGAACGTGCATTGCGTCCCTTCACCTAAACCGGTGAAGTTGAAGCTGGTCACGGTTACCGGCCAAGGGTTGGGGTTGCTTATGGTAGCGGTGCCACGGGCTACCCAATAATAATCTTGGTGGCCAGTTGGAGTCACAGTTACTTGGTAGTAGAAAGTGGCCTGATTGTTTGCATCTGCAGCCTGAGTGGCGCTGGCCTCCCAAGGCCCTTCAGGATATATCGAAGCTTCTTTTTCGATGGTCCAGTTAAAGGCGCGAGTCCAATAACCGATACCGGCCGAGACAATTTCCAAGTCCAAACCGGTACAGACCAGAGCATCCGCGGTGCCAGTCTGGCCATTCGTGAAGTAGTAGTCAACCAACTTAGCCGTATTGGTGAAGGTGGTGGCGGAATCGGTACTCCAAGTACCGGGAATGTTACCGGCTTCGCAAACTGCAATCAGGCCGGCATTGGTGAGGCCACTGGTGGCGCTCGATGCGGTATTTAACCCGCGATCAGCACTGTAGGTGATGACCCAGGCCTCATTCTCCCAAGCCACGGTACCGCCGTTAAACGGACCAGCCGGGGAAACAGTGGAGCCGTCTGCCGAAAGTTCCAAGCCAGCTTGGCCAAAGATTTCGGCGAATTCGGGGAACGAGTCGGTGAGGGTAGCCGTGGTGTTATGCGTACGAGCCGATGGGCCGGTAAACGTTACCGCTTGGGTAGCGGCCACAGCATCGCCAAACAAAGCACGGGCTGTAATACCAGCCAGGTTTGCATTGGTGGGCTGCCCAGTCAGAGTCCAGTAAGCAGTTATCGTTTTCGTTTGCCCAGCGGCGATGTTTGGAATCGCATCCACTAGTGTGGTAGCGCCGTCAATACGGTATCCAACAAAGGTTGCAGTGGTACCAGTCAAGCCGGTCAGGTCAATCGCAACGCCAGATTGTCCACTATCACCAGCGGTAACCTGGAAGGTGGCATTGACACTGTAGTTGTGAGTAGTGGCGCCCGTCGGAGTCGGGGTTACCACGATTTGATAAGTGAAGGTTACGTCACCAGTAGTCGCCTGCACGGCACCTTGGTATTCAATTTCAGACTTCTCGATCTGCCACTCCCAGGAACCTTCAAAGGTGCCCGCCGCGTTCACACTTTGGGCCGATGAATAGGCAACATCGCGGTTGCGGAAGTAGCAAGTGTAGTTGCCACCTTGCGTTGCGATGAAGTTGACGCCCGGAGTTTGGAGCCGGTCGCCAAAGTTGCCGTTGGCATCGTTCATTAAGGTGCCGGAAGCGTTGAAACACATGGCGTTGAGGCCGCTGATCGCAACGTGTTGGAAAGAACTATGTCCAGCCAGCGATTCGCTGACGTTCACAGTACGGGAGCCATCCTGGGTAATAAATGGAATCGTGAAAGTCACCGAACCATCGGCGCCAGTGGTGGCGGTCGGTGGATTCCATGCGCTCACACCTCCGGAAACTGCAGGGCCAGCGGCGGTGATACTCCAACCGGATGCGCGGTTCCAGGTACTGGGGATCGGGTTAGGTAGCTCGCTGAGATCGGGGCTGACCGAGCTAGGCACAGTCTCTTTGATGACGGTTAGTTGCGCCCCGCAATAAGTTGCGGCCAGCATTTGCAGTAGGGGTGCTAATTCGCCCGGTTGATAAATACGAATGATATCAGCGTCAACGATGTTGCTAGTGAAATTCGCGTTCATGCCCAAGAGGGCGTTGGGCTGAGGTAGTGCCGTACCACCATGCCAGAACACGTTATCGCCTGAAACTGCGGCTAGGTTCTGAATGGAGGTGTTATCTAGCAGGCTAGTGTTTCCCACGCCCACGGCGACAATACGGCTACCTTGATACTTCACTAAGTTAGCGGAAAATACAGCTTGTTCGACCTCGTAAAGACGATTAAGAACCATTGGCGGCGTGGCAGTTGTGGTAGCACTAACGGTCGGGTTTCCATCAGTTAGGAAGAACACGACTTCGTACGCTCCCATGTCCCGGTTGGTGCGAGCGACGGCTTGGAAGGCAGCATCCCAGTTTGTTGCCTGTAAGTTAGGACTGGTTGGACCAACGGTTCCAAAGCTCCAATAATTCTCGCCCATCAAGCGGGCAACTTCGTTACCCCCACCAGCCGGGCGGATGATATTTGGAGCAACACTGGTACCTGATTGCCAGCCGAAGCTATACGCGCTGACTGTGGCATTGACCGTGGCTAGCTCTCGTGCAAGAGCTTGGGCACCCGATCGCATATCGCCCACCATGTTAGCTGCGGCTACCGAACTGGAGATGTCAACGATGATCGCGGCCCTCAGTGGAACGCATTGGGGAGGAATTGCCGGGTTGGCTAGCCGGTTCACCCAGGTGCCTGAAGAGATCATTCGTTCAGATGGCGTGGGAGTGATCAGGGTGGCCGCCGGAGCGGTTCCTATGGTTACCGGGGGATTAATGTCATTGCTCGGTAGGATGAAGTCGTTGCGGACAAAACCGGAACTCCCCATAAACCGTTGGGTTGCATCGTATCCATGCTGTGGGGCAGGAATGGGGTGCAGAGCAGTAGCGTCCCCAGAGCGTTGAACTGAGTTACTTCCGGTATCGGAAACCGGTTGGGTTAAGAATGTGTACGGAGTGGTTCGAGAGGTGGGGCCGGCGTCAGTGCCACCGGTACGTAAGGATCGAATCGGCCCCGCCCATTCCAAACCGCGGGCATTCACAGCACCGCCAGGGGTACTTTGTTGCACCACCATAAAACGGGCATTGGTTACTGAGCCATCGTTACCTACTTGAACCGTACCTGTGTCTTGGCCAGTACCGCTGGCAGTAGCGACGGCGTTATTCCCAGCATTGGTAACAATGGGAACTCGGAACCTCGCAATACCGTTTGCATCTGACCGTGCCCAATACCAAGGGTGATTATTGGTGTCGGCCGGGACGGTTGCATCATGCGGGGTGTTTCCAAAGAACGATCCGGTGCTGTGATTGCCACTGGCACGCACCACCGAAGCTAACCGGAACCATGCCCCTTCAAGCGGAGTTACCCCGGTTTGAACCGTGTTGGCCCCTGCGGGGAGGTTCCGCATGCCGCCTACATGAACCAAAATCGTGGCAAAGCCATCGTTGGCGGCGGTACGGACACCTAGGCGGAGGTTGGTTAGCTGGGCAGGGACCGTGTCGCCAGCCGCTACCTCTTCGATTATGGTTTCATCGAATTCGATTTCGGTAATATCGATTTCAGTTGCTGCTACTTCATCGTCCACTAACTCACTGGCGTCAAATAAGTATTGACCGAGTTCGGCATCAAATTCGAGAGCCTCGGGGAATTCGGCTTGAATTAACTCAATTACCCAAATTAGTTCTTCTTGATAACCGTAAGCATCAACGGTTACTCGGGAAAATTCCTCATAAGTGACCTCTAAGGTCTCCGGGTCTAGTACGCCCAGGTCCAATTCAAGATTGAGTTCGGCCAGGGTTGCTTCTAGTTCTTCAGTGAATTCAGCACCCAGGGTTAGGCCTTCGGGGAGCACGATGCCGTCAACAACGAGAAGTTCAGGCTCAAGTTCTTCGTCATCATCTTCAGAATATGCATCGTCGGAATAAGGATCGCTGTCTTCTTCATCGTACGTTTCGGTGCCGCTGGTGTAAGGCGAATACACACTATCGTGGTACGAATACTCGTCGGCGGATGCGCCCAAGTAATAGTCGTATTCCAACGTTTCCGAAACCCGCGTTAAATAAGGGTAAGTCGCGTAATTGTAATAGGCCTCGGTTACTTCCGACTCCGCATAGTAAGCATAAGAAGTATCGCCGTAAGTTATGTATTGTGCGGCGGCTGTGGGCTGATCCTGCTCGGCGGCCTGCGCGGGGGCGCTGAAGCCGTGGAAGCCGAGGAGTGACAACACCATCGTTAACGCGACAAATGCGCCGATGGCCGATTTATGAGAGTGGGGGCGCCTGGATTTGGCCACGAACTGCTCCTAGTGTTGGGGTGTTTCTGCGTTGATCACCCGGTTATGAGTGCATAATCTACGCGATTTCCGAGGCCCACTTTTCCAGACATCACAGATTGGTAACAGTGATTGACGCCTGAGGCGCGGGGGGGGGGGGGGGTCGTCCTTTGAACTTTCGTCCGAAAAGTGTCATCGTGCGAATCAGGCAGGGCCAGCAACAGCCCACTCCCGGGGCGCCTGCATAGAGACGCCAACTAGCTGCACAACTAGAGCAAGTGGGAGAGGAACAGGGTTACGAAGGCGAAGTAGATTAGCAGCGCGGTGATGTCCTTGATGGACGTGATGATGGGAGCCGCGCCAGCCGCGTGGTCGGTACCGATCTTCACCAGAAACCAGGGCACTAAAAATCCGAGCAACGCCGAAACCGTCATGGTTGCAATCAGTGCCGCACCCACGGCCAAGCCCAGCGCCGGGATACCAGTCCACATGGACGCCAGGAACCCGCTAGGGATACCAGTGATGATGCCGAGTGAGGCGCCCACCCCTACTTCTTTGAAGAACGACTTGCCGAAATGGTTAATGTCAATGTGGCCCATTGCCACGCCGCGAGCAAACACGGTTGAGCTTTGCGTGCCGACCGAACCGCCGATGTTCATAATCAGCGGGATGAACATGGCTACCGCAGCTACGGCGTGTAACGATGCCTCAAAGCCTTCAACCACTACGGCAGCAACCAGGCCGCCAAGCACGGCCAAAATCAGAAATGGCAGCCGGACTTTCCAGATGGACCACAATGACCCGCGCACCATGACTTCGGAACGCTCCGACTCCTTGCCAACCGTGGTTGCCAAACCACCTTGGAGGTAAAGGTCCTCGGTGGCCTCATCGGCCTGCACATCTAGGGCATCGTCCACGGTAACGATGCCAACGAGCTGTTGGTACTCATTTACTACCGGAACCGAGATCGAGTCTAATTCTTGGAATACCCGTACCACTCGCTCTTGGTCAGTGTCCGTGGTGACACACATTGCCGGATGCGTCATTACGGCTGCGACCAGTCGGTTTGGCTCCGCGATCATGAGCTCGCGCAGGGAAATAACGCCATCAAGTCGGTTGTTTGGACCCACCACATAGATGGTGTAAATGTTTGCGGACTTGCGGGCCTGGGCGCGAACTTGCGCTAGCGCTTCCTCGACTGTGAGTTCGCGGGAGACGGCCGTGAAGGCCGGGCTCATCAGGGCGCCAGCGGTTTCCGGGGCGTATCCGGTGTTTGGCTCGGCTCCGGTAGTCAGCCCGGAAAAGTTTTTACTGAATGTGTCGTTATCAATAACGATCGGGGCAGTTATCGGGTGTGAATCGACATCACGAATTTGGGTGTTCATTATTGCGCTCTTTATTAATCAGAAAGGAAAGGGGTCTCGGACTACTATCACCACAACTCATGGTTGTCCACCCCTTAAGATTAAGCGCAAAAAATACTCGGCAACCCTACGTTATCAGGCAGTCAAAATCAAGTTCTCGGTATGCGCTTCATGCTCATAGAGCTCGCCGTAGCGGCCCCAGTCGATGGCCCGCGCCAACTGCTCCTCAGCATCGCTGGAGGTGTAGCCCCGGCGCAACAAATCCCGGAAGAAATCTTCTCGTAGTTGACCATCTTGGCTCCCCTTGAGAGCGGTATAGATGGTCTTCACTAGCGGTACGCGGTTGACCGCTTGGTGCGCGAAAATCTGCTTGGCCTGGAGCACGTCTGCCGATGCCCAATCTTTGCCTGCCTGAGTTAACGTCACGTTGACGCCGTTAATGGTCAGCAACCCGAGCATTTGAGCGGCATCAACCAAGGGCAGCAGGTCGTCAACTTCAAAGCTGAGGTTGTCGGCGAGTTCGGTAAGGTCGGCGCTGCCACCGGCGGCGGCAGTCATCTCGACCAGACCGGCCATACCACCCACGGAAGCCTCTGGAATTGGGGTGTTGAGCGGCGTGATTGCGGTTGGATTAGCTTTGCCCGCCGTCTTACCGTTGCCAGTGAGCACTTCAAAGAGATTGGATTCGATATTCTCGAACTGAGTTGATTTGCGATCCCTGGGGCGGGGCAGACCAATGTGGACTTCGGTTAGGATGCGGCCTGGATTGGAGCCAAGCACGAATATCCGGTCAGCCAACAAAACGGCTTCTTCAATGTTGTGAGTAACCAGGCACACGCACTTATCGGCAAAGGCTGGTTTAGCCCACATGGAAACTAATTCAGATCGGAGGTTCTCGGTGGTTAGCACATCCAGGGCGGAAAATGCCTCATCCATTACCAGTACGTCTGGCTGCATCACTAGGGCGCGAGCAAACCCGACACGTTGCTTCATCCCGCCGGAAAGCTCGCGGGGGAATGCCGTTTCGAAGCCGTCCAAACCAATCTGGTCAATGGCTTCAAGCGCCCTTCTGGATCGTTGGCCCTCATCCATCCCGGCAGCGCGCAACCCCAATTCCACATTCTGTTGGACTGTGAGCCACGGCATCAACGCGAAGCTTTGGAATACCATCGAAACCCCTGGGTTGGCCCCGGTCAAGGGGCGGCCTCGATAGAAAACTTGGCCTTCGGTAGGTGGCATTAGCCCAGCCATCATGCGCAGTAAGGTGGACTTACCGGAACCAGATTTACCCAGCAGAGCCACTACTTCGCCGGGATAAAGCTTGAGTGACACATTGTCAATTACGGTAAACTCGCCGCCCTCTGCGGAAGGGAAGCGCTTAGATACATCGCGAACCTCAATTAGTGGTTTACGGGTATCTACCGGTTGGTTCACAATTTGCTGGTTCATCTTTTGCTCCTACTTATCTAAAAACTTCTTGCCGGTTCCGACGGCCCTGTCGGCGAGTAGCCGTATCGAAACCGCGGGCAGGACTTATGCATAGTTGTACCGGCGCTCCGCCCGGTTATTCAGAGGCTTCCACAAAATTCGGTTTAGCCCCACCACAAAAATACTCATTACGATAACGCCGATCAGCACGCGCGGGAAATCACCTTGCGCAGTGGCCTCGGTGATGTAACTGCCCAGGCCGGGTGCTTCCAAGCGGTGTTGGCCATAGGTGACTACCTCGGCCACAATGGAAGCGTTCCAAGCCCCACCGGCTGCGGTAATGCCGCCGGTCACCCAGCTCGCAAATACGGCAGGCCCATATAGGTATCGCCATTTTTGCCACAGATTTAGTCGTAAATTAGAAGCTGCTTCGCGCAAATCATTGGGGATTGCAGCGGCGCCAGCAATTACGTTAAATAATATGTACCATTGCGCACCTAGCGCCATTAAGAAAATGCTGCCGTAATTCAAGCTGTGTGGCCCTAAGCGGATTAGCAATACCGCAATAAACGGGAATAAGAAGTTGGCCGGGAAGCTGGCTAACACTTGCACCACAGGTTGCGCTATTGAGGTCACTTTGGGGTTTAGGCCAATCCATACGCCGATCGGTACCCAGATTAAGGTAGCGATAACGGTAAAGGCCAGTACCCGCAAAAAGGTGACAAACCCTAACCAGAAAGCCGTTAAAAATTCGCCAAGGCCCACGGAGTTTTGGAGGTAAACGAACATAGACCACAGGCCCCACAGCACCAGCAAACCCACAATAACGCCAAAAGCAATATCACCAGCCCGGCGTTTAGTTTGGTTTACTACTAGCGCCGGCTCGGCCAGCCCAAACGGTTTAGTGGCTTTATCGGTAAATCGGCGTACTGCCGGGCCGGCTCTGGAAATTAAGCCGGGTATTGCGGAATGTCGGATAATACTCAGCACTACGCTGCGTTGCTCGGTTGAGCCCTTAGAATCACCGAGGCGGAAACGTTCTGCCCATGCGGTTAGCGGGCGCCAGAACAAGAAGTTGGTACCCACCACCATCAAAATCATTACCAAAATCGCCAGCAGGATACGGCCCATTTGTTCATTAGCTGAGGCGGCTGCGACATAAGAGCCGATACCCGGTAAAGCGTATTCGTTGTTATTAACCGCTATTACTTCGGAAGCGATCAAGAAGAACCAACCGCCACCAAAGCTCATCATGCCGTTCCAAACCAATGGGATTACCCCGTGAGGCGCATCAATCTGCCAAAAACGTTGCCAACGGGTTAGGCGCATTAATCGGCTAACATCGTCCAACTCTTTGGGCACGGTAATTTGCGATTGATAAAACGCGAACGTCATATTCCAGACTTGGGAAGTGAAAATTGCGAAAATCGAGGCAAACTCAACGCCCATTTCGGAGCCGGGGAATAACCGCAGCCACAACGTTAAAGTAACTGACAAGAAACCCAGCACTGGCACGGATTGTAAAATGTCCAGTAGGGGGATCAGAATCTTCTCCGCCCGCCGGCTGCGGGCAGCAATTGTGGCATAAACAAATGTGAAGGCAGTAGAAGCAATTAGCGCGGCAAACATCCGCGCCAGGGAGCGGGCAGCGTAGTAGGGCAATCGCCACGGGCTGGTGTCGAAGCCCGCTGCGGCTGGTATTCGATCAATGGGGGAGTAGGCGGCATCGTACCCAAGCCGGATTATTAACCAAAAAATGACAATGACGGCTGCCATTATCAGCACATCCGCGCCGATGCGAGTGCGCGAACGGAGCGCAGCCTCGGGCGCATATTGGGTAGACACGTTTCGCAACCATAGTCGCATCCCATTACATTCCGAAGCAGCGCGGCACAATCGCACATCTTTAAGGGTTAATTCGGTTTCTTTTGCCTTTAAAGCGCAACTCGTGCCAGTGGTTGCGGCACACCTCACCGGGTTTGTTTAATCATCGTTATCAAACTGTTATTGTTGTGCGCTATGTCTGCCCACGCTGACCACACCCACCACCACCCGATGGCCTCCCCACAGCATAGCCGCGTTGCTCGCCGGTTCAGCCGCCGCACTCGCGTCGGACTGATTGCTGCCGCTACCTTGAGCTTTGTCGTTGGGGGCGGGATTCCGCTTGCCGCTAATGCAGTCGCACCAGTGTTGCCGGTCTCGTCTGTAGTGGTTATGCCTGCACGAGCTGAGGTCCAAGCGGCTGCAGGGTTGCCACTATCGCCGGTAGGCGTGCCGGGGCGCGCAGGTGCAGACTCGCTTGCAGCTTCAGCGGCTGACCTTGCCAAATTCGGTCCGCTTGGGGCTACTGGCCAGCGATTTGATGCATTGTTCAATCTTGAAAATCCGCTCCGGTTGCCCTTCACCGCCGGTGAGCAAGCCGCAGCCGCGTGGATTGTTGATGCCCTGGCATCGCTTGGTTTTGCCGACGATGACATCATTGTGCAGGAGTTCGGGATTGACCTGGTTGATCCGCTGCAGTTGGTGACTCTGGAACTGATCGGGGCTGCTGGTGCTCCGGATGCGCTGGCAGTTTCGCAAAACGTATTTGTGCGGGTTGCTGGTAGCGACCCGAATTCTGGCATCATCGTGCTTGGTGCAGGGTACGACACTTTCAATCCTCCTGGGGTTGTGGTTGATCCGGCGCTGGGCGCCAATGTTTCGTTGTTATTGGAAACGGCACAGCGGGTGCAGAATGCAGGCTTACCGCAAACTGTTTATGTGGCCTTTTTCGGCGCGGATGTAGTTGGCCGACCAGGGGCACGTCACTTCTTCAATACACTTCCCGCCGCCGAGCAGGCCAACATTGACCTAGTGGTAAATGTGGATGCCATCGGGGCTGCCAACACACTGTTCTTTACTGCCGAGGTTTGTGCTGGCGATGAAGTTTGCCCTGAACAATCAGCAGCTTTCGCCTCGGTGGTTAACCGGATAGCGACCGATGCTGACACCGAGCTGATTCTATTCAAAGAGGAAGACTTCGACTTTGGTGACTTCTCAGAGTGCCCTTGCTGTGTATTTAATACTCCCGACGCAGTAGTTGGCGTACCGGTAGTGAACTTATTCGCATTCGATTTCGACGGGGCAAATGCTGTCTCGCCTTCATCGTCGGTTGAAGTACTCCGCGCCCAGACAAACGATGCTCTAAGCGATTATCAGCAGTTCTTGCAGGCGTTGTTGCGTGCAGACCGCGCGTTCAACTAGCTCGCAAGAGCCTTTTCTTTTCTTAATTCTTTGGCGTGGAGCAAGTGAATGCCCACATGCCCGATGCCAAGAATTATGGAAGCGATAATCAACGGTAAAAGTCTACCGTAAACCCCTAGCACTAAAAAGGCGATAACGGGCAATAAAGCACCTGGAACTGGTATCCCAAGCAGCGGACGATAGAAGTCATCTAGCGTCCTTTGCCCTCGGAAGTAACGCACCCAAAATAACTCATAGACAAACATGAGGGCAATTGCCGCGAAAAACCATCCGATCCAAGGTGTTAACGCCGTTGGCGTTGTGTTGCGGAATAGCAGGATCGTGGCCGTACAAAGCACCTGCCCGATTCTTTCAAGCACTCGAAGCGGACGTGGCTCGTTCGATGGGTCATAACCATCTGGCTGATTCTTAGCCCATATGATGTTGGGTACCTCGAGACATAGCATGAAGATTAGTCCGACCGGGGAAAACCCAAAATTGCCCCACCAGTTACCCATAACAGAACACTATGCCGAGACCCGGTATTCGGCGCTGCCATTCGTAGAGCAAGCCACCGGATAGCAACTCTGATCGGGTTTGTTTGTTATCGGGACTAAATAGTCTAGCCCTTGCATGCAGGGACATTCGAAGCCGTGGGCGTGGAGCTCGCTGTTGGGTAGCGAGGGATGGCAGGCGCAAGGGCAGGTCGCATTGGTGCCATAGTCGTTCCAGCAGAACAGTGTCTCCATGACAAAGTTTGCAATCTCACTGTGGTCAGGAAGGTCTGGAAATTTGCTGATTAGCGAATCGGTGAGCAGATTATGATAGATGGCAAAAGCCTCAAGGCGGTTCAGCATTAGTTTGGTGACAAAGCTCTCGGCCTCATCGCCAGCGGATTCAATGATAATGAGCGGTAAAACCGATTTCACAGCAATCTCCAGTCACTAGCCCATCGAGTTACCGAAAGCGCTGCTCATAGCAGCCACGATTGGGAATGGGCATAATTCTTAAACGATTGCAGGTGCCGACAACTGCTTAACGAACCCGACAAATAAATTACATTAAAAATTAAACTTAAAACTTGATTCGCTTGCGAACAAACGTACCATAAGGTTTGCCGGTAAGTAGATTATGACACGCCGTGGCGAACCGTTCAGGACCCGCGAACGCACGGCCCGTTTTTAGCGCAGCAAATTAGCTAGCATTTAGAATGTCAACCACAAAAACCAAGGTGCTACCACCCGGAATACCAGGAATATCGCTGTCCCCGTAACCCAATTCCGGTGGGACAACTAGCAGCACCTGAGATCCCACTCGCTGCCCGGCTAGACCTTCCCGCCAACCTGCAATCAAGTTGCGCAGCGGGAATACTGCCGGATTTCCGTTCCAAGAGGAGTCAAAAACTTCTCCGTTTAGTAACCAACCCGTGTAGTGGATGGTGATCATTGAATCGGGCTGCACCAAGGCGCCATCACCCTGAATCAACGTTTGAACCACCAGTTCATCGTTGGGTTGGAACCCTGCAGGGATATCAATGGAAGGTTCTCCGTTGGCTGCCAGGGTGACCGCCGGCAAGTTGGTGTCGGGGACAATTGGAGCACCAACAGCGCGGGGTTCTACGGCGTTAATAACTTCGAAGATAGAAAAGACGGTGTAACTCTCGTTTTCGAAAGTAGTTGGGTTAGCGATAATAAGCTGCGCTCCCAAATGTTTGCCTTGTAGCGCATCGTTGATGATTTGGAACTGGCCACTACCGAGCACAAATGATTCGGCGGAATCATTTTCCCAAGTAGAAAAGAGGAGTGCTCCGTTATCGCCCCGCCAGGTTGCCACATGGATCGTCACGATTTGCCCGTTATGCAATGCCTTGCCGGTACCGTCCCTGTGTAAGCGCAAAGTAGTTTCGGACACTTCAGAGGGGATAGGGAACACTAGCTGTGGTTGCCCAGCAGCATCGTCAGCCACAGTTATGGCGTTAACCAATGCCATATCTGCCGTCGGGTAGGTGTCGGTTGCGAATGGAGCATCATCCGTTACGGTGGAGGTTGACTCGTCAATAACGGCGCCGACAGGCTGGTCAGTTGCGGGGGACGAGCAAGCGCCTAAAACTAATATTAAGGCAACCGGTCCGCTAATGCGTTTAAGGTTAAAGTATTTCTTATCAAATCGCTTGGAAGAGGCTCGGCGTGAAGTCACAGCCCAAAGCCTACCTCAGTAAGAGACAGTTGAAAATGATGCGTCTATCAGCCGCACGCACGAGACTATTGGTGCAGAAGTAGGCCGCTCAGAGTCAGATAAGCTGAGGTAAACGAGAACATGCCGATCGCAGTCAGAAACGCAAGAACTTGAACCAGGCGAGACGCGGAAGGTTGCGTATCCAAAAAAGCCCAGGAAAACCAGGTTGCCGCCCAGCAAAGGAATCCGCAGAAATATAAGGCGAGGGCGAAATACCATAAGGAGCGTCCTTGGGTATTTTCGATCGAGAGTAGGGCTGGGAGCGCAGCGTATTCTGCTGATAATCGGATTGCCACAATACTGGCGACTTTGAGCCCAAGACCGAATAGGTATAAAGCCGGTATTCGGCGTACCGACCGTGAGCGAGAAATCCGAACCAAGGGTCAGATTATTCGAAACTTAAAAAATAAGGAAATGAGGTTTTGGCCACTTGAAATGAGCCATTACCAGAAGAGCGATGCCAACTGCCACTTGAACCGGAGCAAGAGTTATTAGATAGGTAAGCACGGTCCACGCAATAGCGGAGGTAAGAGTATCCGATTTAACTCCGGTAATTTGGATCGTTAAGTGCGTAATAGCTACCCCCAGCGCCCATACGGCGAGTGGGCTGAATAGCAAGCCAAACCCCCAACGCTTCATCAGGGAGAGCTTCGGGGACTGGGCAGCCATACGCATTTTCATTCGTTTCTTATAACGTTGTTGAGTGGGTAAGTCGCATAGATGTTAATAAACATAGCCTCAGCTGTACAGAAAGCTCAACCACCTAAGAGGACGGTAACGTGACGCGGGGGCGAGGCCATTTTACGCGGGCCATAATTAGCAGCGCGATGCCAACAATTACCGATAACGGCGCCAAGGTAACTATGTAGGATAAGAAAAAGAAACCAAATGCTTCAACGGTTCCAGAATAACCCGCAAATCGAATTAGTAGTTGTTGGGCAATCATTACCACAGCCCAAACGGCAAGCGGACTGAATAGCAACCCAAAGCCCCAGCGTCGCATTAGCGAAAACCGTGTTGAACTGTGCATAGTAAAAGTGTCTCACAATATGTTGTGACTCGCGCCACATCTGCAATAAACAATGTTTTCGTTATGTAGAAGTTATGCAAATGTAACCGCTGAAAATAATTGTTGGCGTGCGATGCTGGGTGATTTTGCCGGGTAAATTAGCAGGTTTTGCATGGGTGCTGTGATTTGTGTATCATTATGCGGTTGCCTTCGGGGAGTTAAATCTTAGCGCCTCGATATGGCAGCCAAACGCTGGGCTGAAGCTTTAAGTCTGTGACACACGTATGCGGACCGGGCGCAGCCGAGTGACACATTTTAACCGTTCTAACCAGGCGTTATTCTAAACCCAAGGGGTAACGAACCAGTTCGACGACGGCCTTAATCCTAAAGGCCGATATAGGAGAATTCGTAATGATACAGCAGGAGTCGCGGCTAAAGGTCGCCGACAACACGGGTGCGAAAGAGATTCTGTGCATCCGCGTTCTCGGTGGCTCAGGGCGCCGCTACGCCGGAATTGGCGACGTCATCGTCGCTTCCGTTAAAGACGCGATCCCAGGCGGCAACGTGAAGAAGGGCGAAGTGGTGAAAGCCGTTGTCGTCCGGACCGTCAAAGAGAATCGCCGTCCCGACGGTTCTTACATCAAGTTCGATGAGAATGCCGCAGTTATTCTCAAGGGCGATGGTGAACCGCGGGGTACTCGTATTTTCGGCCCAGTTGGCCGGGAATTGCGCGATAAGCGTTTCATGAAAATTGTTTCGCTCGCGCCGGAGGTTATCTAAATTATGGCCAAAATTAAAAAGGGCGACAAGGTAATCGTTATTTCCGGTCGCGATAAAGGCAAAACCGGTCGGGTTTTATCTGTACTGACCGATAGCAATCGGGTAATCGTCGAAGGCGTGCAACGGGTAACCAAGCACGTCAAGGCTGGTCAAACCCAACGTGGTACTCAAACCGGCGGTATTGAAACCGTTGAGGCCCCCATCCACATTTCTAATGTGATGGTTGTTGACCCTAAAACCAAAACCCGCACCCGCGTTGGCTACCGCACTGAGCAAGTTCAGCGCGACGGCCGCACCAAGACCATGCGCGTGCGCGTGGCCAAGAAGTCAGGGGAGGACCTGTAATGGCTGTTGATACCCTCGACGCAACGACCGCGACCGCAACCACCGGCTTGGCAACTCCCGAGCTGCCCCGGTTGAAGGAAATGTATCGCGATAGGATCGTTCCAGAACTGACTTCTGAATTCGGTTTCAAGAATAAGGCACTGGTTCCTGGCCTCACCAAAATTGTGGTGAACATGGGTGTTGGTGAAGCTGCGAAAGATAGCAAGCTAATTGACGGTGCTATCCGCGACCTCACTGCCATCACCGGCCAAAAGCCGCAGGTCACCAAAGCTCGTAAGTCCATCGCACAGTTCAAACTGCGTGAAGGCATGCCCATCGGCGCCCACGTTACCCTGCGTGGCGACCGTATGTGGGAGTTCCTGGATCGCCTGCTCAGCACCGCTTTGCCCCGTATTCGCGACTTCCGCGGTCTGTCGGCCAAGCAGTTCGATGGCCACGGCAATTACACCTTTGGTTTGACTGAGCAATCCATGTTCCATGAAATTGATCAGGACAAGATTGACCGGGTGCGCGGTATGGATATCACCGTAGTCACCACCGCTGCCAACGATGCCGAGGGCCGGGCTTTGCTCAAGCAGCTTGGCTTCCCGTTCAAGGAGGACTAATACATGGCTAAAAAGGCTCTCGTAAACAAGGCAAACGCTAAGCCGAAGTTCGGCGTACGGGGTTACACCCGATGCCAACGCTGCGGTCGCCCGCACTCCGTATATCGCAAATTCGGCCTGTGCCGCATCTGCTTGCGCGAGATGGCGCACCGTGGGGAGCTACCCGGCGTTAAGAAATCCTCCTGGTAAAACGGAAATACCTGGGCGCTGAATCGTTATGCGAGCTAAGCTCGACGCGAGCGTTATCGCAATCGTCAGTTCCTCGCTCATATGCGCGACGGATTATCGGCGCGCAATTAAGCAGAGTGCCTTGCAGCTCATCCCAGGAATTCCCGTTTGGGAGTCGCGCTTTGTTATCGGATATTTTGATATGGACGATGGCGAAGCATCCACAACTAAATAATAAGTAGAAATACAACACAACATAGGTCTATTTGGGACCCAGCGGCATCGTCCCTCGTGAAAATGTCCACTGTGCGCCAAATAGAAACCAGGTTGAGAAAGGGCCAATAAGCCCAAATGACAATGACAGATCCAATCGCAGACATGCTTACGCGTCTGCGTAACGCCAACTCGGCGCATCACGACACCGTGTCGATGCCGAGTTCCAAAATGAAAAAGGGGATTGCTGAAATCCTCAAGCGCGAAGGCTACATTGCCGACTTCAAAATCGACGATGCTCGCGTAGGCCAGACCCTCACCGTTGACCTGAAGTACGGCCCCAACCGTGTTCCGGCCATGAGCGGCCTGACCCGCGTATCCAAGCCGGGTTTGCGCAAGTACGCCAAGTCCACTGAGCTACCTCGCGTACTCGGCGGCCTCGGCATCGCCATCCTGTCCACCTCTTCCGGGCTTCTGACCGACCGCCAAGCTAAGGCTAAAGGCGTGGGCGGCGAAGTTCTGGCCTAC
>Ga0268261_10001027_pt1 | contig 18856 bp, 13 predicted proteins | sample TergutNc150P1_FD_190353 | JGI IMG/M metagenome (GOLD analysis project Ga0268261, IMG submission 190353) | Nasutitermes corniger P1 segment gut microbial community from laboratory colony in Florida, USA - Nc150 P1 (SPAdes) (version 2) | ecosystem: Host-associated > Arthropoda: Insects >...
GACGAGCTGATCACTCGTCCAGAGGAGTCCTACCGACTGTGCTGCGTCGTTGTGTGTGATCTAGAAACATCAAGAATGGGTGCTCCATATATATATGACATTAGTCGCCTAAGGGTTAAAGAACAACAGATACAGACAGCTATCTCACAACATACATTAGAAAAACCTTACACTTTATGGTCATGAAGGTTTCAGTTTTTACTGACTCATTATGTGTCAATACATTCCCACCCTTTTCTTTTCATATCATAAACTAAAATTAATTTCAGTTACTGTAACAACAGACTGCATAATTTGCCAACGTCTGCAACAAATACTGACATGCAATTTTAAATCTATGCACAACATTCAGCAGTTGCATAAAGTGGATTTATTCAACCACATCACTTCATGTCTGTTGGCAGCAAACCTAAAAAAACTCACGATTTCCCACTTCATAACTGTACGTTACGGGTGACTCAAATCTAGCACACAGTGTCCAGAAATGTATACACACTTAATTAACATATACAAAAAGTATAGTCGACAGACATTAATCAATTGTTTTGTTGCTTTCTCCAATATATCAAATGCTTGAAATGTCCACAAGAAGCATCAACGCAATGTTGATATAAAAAAAAGGTGGTAGTCCCTCTACTGTTCATAGTGGGGGCAATTTGAGTTCACTTGGTGTTCAGTGTACACTGTTGAATACAGTACCCCAGAATTAAGGGTCTAAGGGTGTTCAGTCTGGAGATCACCACACTATCAATTTTTCAAGAGAACAATAATTGAGAAAATTTCTCTTGCCAATGTATTAATAAGGTGGAGTACCACACTGCTGAAAGAAAAAAAAAACTCTTCAGAGAACGTTGGTGGATGGTACAGTTATTCCCTTCCAGCGCTGGTCAGGAAGTGGCACCTGTTACATTTATGGCCTGGTCAGTCCTTTGGAAGAATGAGTGCACCATACTGATCACTGATTGATCAACTGCTTAGTGTTCTGTCAGGTGTGGTTTTTGGCAGCTTTCAGTTTATAAGTGGCTTCAACAGACCAAAGAATGAGCTCAGGAGAATATTCCCTTTCATCATATATGGGCATCAGCCACTCAAAAAATTCCATTTGACAATCTGGATCATATTCATTCATTACATGCAGCAGTCTTGGTACATATAATTTCTACCTCTTGTTCCACAAAATGTAATGAACACTGGTTGTAAGGTCACCAATACCATGTGAACATTGCCTTGCAGACTACTGTAGAGGTTGTGAGTAGGCCCGTAACAATTTGCAACAATTCCATCATCAGTTGAATTGGAAGGTATTCCAGATTGGCCCATGTAGACATGTGGCACCATTGCATCACTATCAACATGTCATGTAACCTGTGTCACCCATGATGGTGGTGGTGTTGCAAATTCCTTCCCCCATCTCTCCACTTCAACCATATTCTCAATTTTCAGTAGCACTTTAGAATCCACTTACTTTCCTCAGTAATTGCAATGATGCCATTTGTCACTTAGCATTATTCTAACAAATAACAACAAAACAGTATCACTGTCTCTAATTCTCTTTGCATGATTAGCATCAAAGGTATATATACATTTTTCAGAACACTCATGTGCTTGTCTGTGAAAAGACCTAAAAGTAAAGGCAAAGCTGACACTGTGCATGTCACAAGGCATATGAGAGGGTGGAGGTGTAGCGTCTTCCATTCTTAACCTTTGCATTATGTGGGAACAGTCAGCTTCATGCCTAGCCGCTTTAACCCTAAGAGTACCAACTATGGACTGAACAGAGACGAAATTGCCTCCATGCACTTTTTGCCAATATGTATGACAGCAACACCTAATGAACTAATGGGCAAGTAGTGTGGAGTTCACAGCCTGGTTGGAGGACATTTCCCCACCTCCAAATAAGTCTAGACCGGCTCTGAGTCCACCCAGGCTCCACTTGAATGGTTACCAAGTTTCTTTCCCATGGGGTAAAGTGGCCAGAGTGTGACAATGACCAGTCACCTCCATGTAGCACCAAGGGCGAGAATGCATGGACCTTTATTTCTACTCCACTTCTGTGCCTACACGGCACATACGAGACTTTACTTTGTAGCTGTACATCATATGTTTAAGTACACGAGGGCACTTTATTTCATAATTTGAACATTATTAAAGTTTTAGCTATTATACGTGTACACCGTGATAATGACAAGGAAAGCTTCCGTATCGCAGTAAAAGGCTGGGTATATTATGACAATCATATACACAGCGCTGAACAAATAGTTTTTTTAAAACTCATGACTGTTTGTTTTTTGTGTTGTTACAACTCTGTACAGGCTTCAAGAGGCCTTAACCCTTAAACGGTGATGTGTGGGTCCTAGGGACACAATTGTTGTTGTCACTTACAGAGAGCACTTCATTATTCAGTAGCTTTACAATATCCACTCAGCTTTCCAGTCAGTGTTCCCTGCCTGTGCTCAGTTACAGTGCATCTCAACTGAGTGTCATATACACACAGGACAATGTAACCAGTAGTTTAACTTCTCCCATTTGAAATGGCTTCAAACAAAAGGGATCTTGTTTGTTGTACTGATGACCAGAGATCTCACAAGACTGTGAGGAGCGTATTGGGGGAATATGACAAAGAAAAGAAGAAAACCATGGGAATGACACAGATGACTGTGACGGTGATCGTTTCAGTGTGAGTGAACACAATTCAGTCACTGCACAAAGTGATGATAATGGGGAATCCAAAGAAATTATGATATACGTTTAAGAGTAGTGGATATTTCTCCAAGATTTCAAAAGTGAAGCTGAGGAAGAGGTCAAAATGTAAAAGGCGGCTCCCTCAAAATAAAAACAGCAAGTACTTAACCACACCTGGGTCCGTGGGACCCAACATCACCAGTTAAGGGTTAACCAATTAACAAACGTTTTAAAATATCACTAAACTTAGTAAATCTGGACTTAAGTTGTGTAGTTTGTTGATATGAATGTTCAAATAGGAAATTTCTCAATTCAAAAGTGTGGAGTGAGGCTGTACAACAGTGAAATACTGCTCTCTTCACTAAATGTTGGGAAACGCACACTTACAAAACAATTTCAACCCTTCTCCATCACAGCATATATGATAAAATCAGGACTCGAAAAATTCTGGCAGTTCATACACAAAAAATTAGTATTCATTATCCCAGAGTCCCAAAAGAATATACGGCTGTACTTAACAGCTCAACATATTCATTGAAAAATCATTCTGACCAGTCATACAAACCCATGAATAATTCTACAGCATTAAAAATTTGGGCACCAACACATTCCTGCATCACCAATTCAGCAGTAGCTTGACAAACAATTTTGTGGGGCTTTCTATTCAACTGAAATTCACAAAATTATAAAAAATTAACACAATAAATAAGTAAATAACCGTAAAATATGTGCATTCTGTCAGCATGAGAACTCACTTGCAGCATAACAGCAGCACATAACATGTGAATGCTCACCAGTGCACATGTGCATACTCACATACTGTGCAGAACGAATGAATAGACCACCTGGGCTGAATGACAACAGAAGAAAGAATGCCAGAATATCAAACAATACAACCAACAAGGTATGCACTATACAAATACCAGCATCATTTACTTAAACACTCTGGCATGTTCAGGCCTACAGCCCATGTTCAGGGATACCAATAAATACTACAAATATACACTGAAGAACATTACATACTCTGCCAGCAATAAGGGAAGTTAAGTAAAAGACATAAATATACTTTCCTGATGTGATAGTAAAAGCATATCCTTACGTGAAAATATTATGATAAATGTTGTCCAGTTAAAACAAATAATTATCATACTGACCTCCCTGTAGACAGCAAAAGGATGTCACACACACACACACACAAACACAGTGTGGAAAAAAATGACACTGACACACATTCAGGGATGGTAGACGAAACCAAGCAAAGATTTTGAGATAAGGAACTATGACTAGAAATGCCTTGGTTTGACACAGTGGAGCAACAAAATCATGCCAGCCATTTGTCGGTTAGCATATGTACTGTTTCCTCTAGCCGTAGTGAACACAGCACACCCTTATGTACAAGCAGAGCAATATGCTTTTTGTTCAGTTATGCATGTGAACTTGTAATAGCTACGCATCATTTCCATTGGATAAAAGTGACTCCTGTGCCCCTTGTTAACGGTGCAAGAAGAAATACCTGACTCGCCATATTTATCATAGACAGCATGAAAGAAGACATTTATCAACATTAAACCACATTCGTTTCCACTGGTTGTGATTTTGACTGGCAAAAATTCCTGCAAGGAAGAAAGCCTGAGTACAGATGCAGATGAACTGTACAGTTACAGGACATACTTGATCATGCTGGGGGGGGGGATCACCAACCATGACACTGGTGCGATACACTTTCATGCTAAAAATTCATTAGCAACAGCTCCATTTTATCACCCTCACAAGGTGTTGGCAAATAGCATGGACAATTTTCTTCACTGGTTGGAATTTACTTGGTTGTACCTACAATGCTAGAGTGTACAGCTATGCTTCTCATTCACAGTGCTGTTGACCATATGTCCACCCAATGATGTAAAACCTGGATGCACAGAGAACAAATACTCCAACTATCAAAACAATGAGATCATGCTGAAATGGTCATCATATTACATATTGCAGAAGCTTCTCCAGTAACATGGATAATCCAGTTAGACACGCAAATCCTACAACAATCCAGATTCCAAAATAATGAGCACAAAACCAAAAGAAAAGAAATATGGGTAACCTTTATGTACATAAGAAAGGTCAGCAACGTCTTTAAATACACGAACTTCGAAAGTGCACATAAAGATGGAAATTCAATAAAGAGGCAACTAATGACACACGAGCAGAGAAATCCATATAGTAACAGCAGGGTGTATATAATGAACCAAATTGTGCCTAGGTTATAATATAAAATGAATATATTAGATATATGCTAAGTAACAAGCATTCATTAGTGGCACTATGGAAATTGTGGCACATGTCCAAATAGGATGGAAGATAAATATGATGGAAAACCTCCATTTTTACCTTAATGAAAAATAAAAACTCAGGAAGAAGCAAGGAGTTAATTTAACCCCCTTTTTTAAAGAATCAGTAGACATCAAACATGCAAAACATGAATAAACTGTCACTATATGGTGGACAAGACATGCTTGCTGAGTATGGTACAAATCTCAGCAAAGACAAATTCTTGTTTATGAGAGTTGAGATGTGCCTTAATATTTATGAGATATCACCTTATACAGGTATGCCTTTGAAAATACAGCAATATGTAAATCTGTCTATAAAACAGTAACATATAATGTTAGGTTAGAAAGATCTACATACACCTAACATATATCTTTAAAGTACACATTTTAAATAACAACTCAAAAAATGTATGATCATATTTTAGCAGGCACAAGACTGACGTTATGGAGAAATTATTCCACTTCCACTACAAAGCACTAGCAACACATTCTGTAATGGAATCAAGACTTTCACATTGGCAATACTGACTGGCAATCTGGCTGTATTTACCACCTGTCTGAACTGGTATATATAACCTTTACACCATTCAGAGAGAGTTCACTATGATGATGATGATGATGTCAATGAAGACAATAATGTTTAAAATTTTAACCTAACAACACACACCATACTATTATTTTATTTATGGAGATGTTTTTACTCTTATAGTTTTTGTACCCATAACAAGGTATTTTATGTTTATCGACTTCACTTAATTCCCTCATTGCCAGCAGGGTATGCAAAGGACTTTGAGGATATCTTTGCAGTATTTCCTGGCTTAATATATGAAAAAATAATTCAATGAAGCCAGCTACCTATGGTTTACACTAATGATATTAATGTACATTTGATCCAGGTTACAAGAACATCATTTTGTGCAACACCTCATCTATTGCATCACATATTCTGCAGTAGCAACTAATTCCTCACTGCTAGCCATAACCTTTTACTCCTCTGTCGCAACAACACTCATGTATACAGACACAAAATATTCAATCCTTTTGATGGCGTATAAGAGTTTGAATGTATTACATGACAGCATAGTACTGTAATGAAGAACACAGAAGCCTTATTGGCCATGAGCAAGGTGACTGGTTTGAAAGTAAATGCTGAGAAAACTAAGTATATTTTCATGTCTTGTGGGCAGAATGCAGAACAATAAAACAACATAAATATAACTAATAAATCCTTTGATAGTATGGTGGATTTCATATATCTGGGAACGATCGTGAAAAATATGGATTGCATTCATAAAGACATTAACAGCAGACTGAACTCAGGAACGCTTGCTACCACTAGGTGAAAAACATTTTGTCTTCCACCTTGCTATCCAGAAATATAAGGCATAAATAAAATATACGGCACTATAATTTTGTTTGTCATTTTGTACAGGTGTGAAACTTGGTCACTCACATTGAGGGAGGATATAAACTGAGGGTGTTTGAGAGCACGGTGCAGAGGACGGTACCTGGGCCTACAAGGGATGAGGTAAGAGAGGAGAGGAGACAACTGCATAATGATGAGTTTAATGATGTGCACTAATATTATTCTCTTTATCATGACAAGACAAATGAGGATTGTGGGGGAATATGACACATATATCGGAGAAGAGGCTTGCATACAGGTTTTTGGTTGGGAAACCTGAAAGGAGGCCACTTGGAAGACCTAGGAGCAAATGGGAGGGAGGCAATATTAAAATAGTCCTTCAAAAAGTGGGACATAGTGCATTGACCAGAATGATCTTGCTTAGAATATGGCCAGGTGGTGGGCTATTGTGACTGGGATAATGATCCTCTGGTTTCCGTAAACTGCAATTTCTAGACGACCTGAAGACACATCAGTTTATGAAGAAGGACTTCGCTCCATGAAGTTAGTCAGTCATATCAGATTTTACAGTTTTCTACATGTTTCAACTTAAGAGACCATCAGAAAAAAATTGTGCAATACATAAAATGGACTTCTATCCTTTGTCATGTAAGATCTCTTCCTTAAGAATACTTTCCTGTTACTAAAATTGTAATGCTGTATAAAAAGTAATTTAATATGGCTTGAATTATATGTAACATAAACACATCTGACACATGTCCTTGTATGAGTAAAAGACCATTCTTTTGTTCCAAGAATTTGTAATTTTGTTAAATTTAAAAATTGTAAGTGATAAACTCATTTTATATCAATTTTATTACATTAAAAGTGGCTTAGTGTCATTTATATGTGTATAGCATTTCCTAATTTGTATGAAGTGGAGATTTTGACAAACATACACACCACTTATTCCGTTATTCTTAATCCCCAATGATGTTAGAACAATGTTTTTAGGGTTTTAGCATAGTACTGACCAAAGTGTAGTTATCTGTATTACTTCTTATGTCTTCTCTTGATGATATAATAGGTTCCTTATTGTTTCACTTATATTCTGAAGCCTCAACTTTACACTGCAGAACCTTCCATGCGCATTGTACACAGTTCAACATAGCATTACATGTATGCAACATACACAAAAAATTCATTATGAATGTGCAGACTACTTTTCAGAATATAAATAAACATAATAAACAAACTTATTACATCAAAATAGGGCATAACAAGTAAAAAAAAAAAATTACACTTTGTCAAGTTCTACTCCAGGAACACTGTTCCATTGTCAATGGCACAATGAAAATGATAAAAAAATAAAATGTAGATCAATAGACTCACCTCTTACACATTAAAAAATGCTGTGCAAAAACAGATGAAGCTAATTATGACACAAGTGATACAGAATGATTTCATTACTTAACATTTTTAAATTACACAAAATTGGAAACTCTTTAAACAGAAAAATAGTTTCTTTTAACACAACTATATGTGTTAAGATATGTTTATAGTATACACAATTCAAGTTATGTTAAATTAATTTTTATACAGCATTTCCAATCATAACAACAAAACTATTTTTGTAAGGAAGAAATCTGTCATGGCAGAAAAAAATAGCCTTCATTTTATATACATTACATAATTTTTGCCTGATTACAACCTCTTAGGGTGAAAGATGTAGTGAACTGTAAAAACAGATGTTTTTGTTATAATAAAAATATCACTGTGTCAAATAAATTCTTCTCTGATTTGTTAAGTTATAAAAATACAACAGGATCTCATCTGTTAAAACTGCATTTAATGGCAACCCTGCAGATGGTTGACAGACCAAACATGTTGGAGTGTTTGAATAAATGATTCTAGTATTCTTACAATATGTTCCTTGTTCATTGTACTGTTTGACTAAACTGGATTACACAGCAATAAAGTACTGCAAATGCCAAAACATAATCTACAGCACTACTCAAAGGCATGCCATGACTCTAAAAGACCCCAGAAAATAGAAAAGAGAAAGGGAATGTGAAATTAGAAGAGACGCAACTGCCTGTACCACAAAGTGAAGATGAGGAATTGGAAGAAATAAAGAAATGTGCATTATTGTTACCAGATACAGGTCATTTTGTACAGACAGGCTTTAAGCCTACACAAATATGGTGCATACCAGCCAACAATGTAAATACTGTAAATATATGCTTATCAGCTCACGAAATAAACTGGTCTGAAGCGGGTGGGTGACTATTTTTTTCAAGCCCTCAATGTAATGGAAATGGGGAGAAGAATAACCTGAAGAAGGGCAGGCTGTACCATATTTGGTTTCAATGCAAAATGAACGTACCAAAGACTGATAATCCGATGCACAAAATCACATTACAAATTATTCTAGTAAAGTGGATACGGATCCAAAATGACATTAATAAATACAACACACAAAAACTACGATCAAACATCACAATACAAAACCGAGACCCATATGGGACATCCATAAATTTTCTTCTTTTATTTCCTGCCTAATGCATGTTCAGCTCAGATTCTCCAGAACACACCTTATTGAGGACTTAGATCTGAGATTTTACCAGATGACACAACATATAATCCCAGAAGACTAGGATCATTATCAACAGCACTGCTAGATTCTCGAATCTTGCACTATCTTATTTTTCACACAGCCTCTGCATATTCTGTCTCTAGTTGATTTAAAAAATACATAATCCTCACTAAAATCTTCTTGGGAAATCAGCTGCATCAAATTTAATGACCAGCTCCTGTCTCAAGTGACCTGAATTTACCCCCATAACAAAAACACAACAGGTCCCACAATGCTGGTTATTTAACTAATTTTAAACAGGTGATCAATCAGTAAGATGCTGTTGCACTTACTTGACAGCAAAGTATAAAATCTCGTATCAGTTACATACCAAATTTAGACAATTAACAAATACATATGGTGGTCTCCTGGGTTATGGCACTGTGTAGTTTGCAGCTATAGCACAATCACAACTTCAAGTTAATAAATTTAGTATCTTCCCCATGTGACAGGTTCATTTTTTATAATCCTCGCAAATACCCACATAAATAGTGCATATCTATTCTGAACTTTTGGTTTTTCCTTCATTTAAGATATGGGAGTTTGGCCCCTACACCATTCTGGAGCCTCGATTTAGGGTTTGTGTTTAAAACTTCAGAGTTTGTGTTGCATACATAATGCCACGACCATGCACAATGGAAGTAGAATGACAGAAACAAATGCAAAATACTACAACAGTGTACTTTCGATTCACAACTGTGTGTTTGTGCATGTGACAGGAACAGTATGTGAGTGACTGGTCAGAAAGCCCCTGGAAGAACCCATTTATATATAATCCTGTCTCTAACTTTTCTAACTAAACAGAGTTAATGGTTGATTATGATTCATGGATGTGAACTACCTTGCGATGAGCCATTATACACCATGCTGTCAGCAGAATGGACTAAGAGGAAACCTTAACCATAATGTTTCAAGTGTTTCTTTTTTTTTTTTTTTGGGTGTGTATTCCATACAATAAATATGCAACAAATTGAAAAAATCATCATTAGGTTCAAATTTAGAGTGATGTAATGTTTTTGTATCCACAGCAATAATTTTCTGTCTAGTTGTGACACAACTCCCATTTCATAATTTTATGATTTAAGGTATAAACAGCATGTCCCCCAACATTACTGAGGAACATACCTCATTTTCATGGTACAAGATGGATGCAGAACATTTCTGACAGACATGTAAGAAGCCACGCAAGTTTAGCAAGGTTTTAAAACACCAAAGACAGTAATATCAACATCTTCTTCATGGAAACATCAAATACATCACACGTCCATAATAATAACAACATTTTACTAAGAAATAGAAAAGTTGAAGATCTTCCCAATCAGACATGCACTGCCCTTTACAAAGGTAGTTCATGGCTGCTTATGAGGGATGGATGAACTGCAAATGAACGTGAATGGGTTCACAAGACACTTATAAATTCTGCTGCCAGCTGGAACCGTGCCCAAAAGCAATCTCTTTCAGTCTTCCCATACTGTTTTTGTATCATCCCAAAATGACAGTTTATGTCAATTACTACGGTAATCCAAATTAAACTTGTGTAATAATCACTGAAGTTAAAATGATCCAGATATGCTTTTCCAAACAAACCACAAAGAAACTTAACAATAAATTCAAATTGCATCTACAACACATGCACTACTCTCCTACGGGACTTTAAGAGATCACATACATTCAATAAATACACAGTTACAACAAAGAACGCAACAGAAGATGAAGTCTGACTCAGTCTATACTGCTCCTTCGAGTGTTCTTTTCACAGATTCAATGCTTGTTTTTGTTTTTTAAAACTATCTTGATTAGAAAAAATTATTTCAATGAACAAGGATATATTACAGAATCTGAAGCTCCAAAATGATGTTCACACCATTACCACTCCCACTAAGACACCAGCCACAATATCATGTCCTGTATATGACTTACTTTGCAAAAATCTATTATCATTCTACACACAGCAGCACACCACACACAATCTTACAGTCTGTCTTCCTGCAGAAGTTGATAAATGTAATTAGGTCATCTAAAAATAAAAAAAACCACTGTTCTTAAAACACAGTTTTTCATGACTGTAATCCATAACTGGATGCTCAAATAGAAAAAATTACGTTTAAACAATACCATTCTGTTCACAACATAATCAAAAAATAATAACAAAACATTACTATTCAAACAATATATACACATTCATTAAACTCGACAAGACCTCTACCATTACTTACTTTTATTACTCAATTTTCTGTAGAAAATTCATGTATTTCTCACACCCTCTGTGAAGTAATACTTGGGCTGTCAACTGTTCACAGTGCTGTGTTGCCCACTGCCCTCAATTAACTACATGAGATTTCAATACAGTGACCATCACTTACAAACTGAAGTTAACAGAACTAAAAGCAAAAAATCAGAATAAGATAACAAAGCTGTTAGTATAATGATACCCAGAACACAAAATGTGGATGAAGGTAATGGAATGTTACAGGTATGGCTTACAAATCTGTAGTTAGTTATAATAGAGTAATTCTAACATAACCTCTGACTGTTATTTACTTTACCAAGATTTGATTTGTTCTCTTCCAAATAAGCCAGAAGTGTGATAAATATTACAAAATAACAAGGTCAATGTAATGTAGTACTATAAAAAATAACCTACTACACTACCACACAATGCAATTGGGTAGCCCTCTCACACTGGAATTAAATGCCAAGCAGACTCCAAAAAAGATTGAAATTTAAATGGCTGCCATTACTTTGCATGTCTTTATATGGCAGGCATTTTCAGCCCACAGAACAAATCAACTGCAGTCAACTTTCAGCACCAAAGGGTTAATGCATATGTGTTGTAGTCTAATCAGCCATCACTGTGAATGCTCCCATAAAGCACAAATCCTGTTATGTCCAATTTACAAAGTTTTCAGTCAACATGAACTAAATATGTACAAACACAATGTTCTGGTATGACATACAATCCCTTCTTCCATTACTATGATTATTCCTGGACTCTGCATCTCAATTCCACCAGCTTCCAATTACACAGGCACCAAACTGCATCTACAGAATGCATAACCCAAAAGGTCTTTTTCCTAGTCTCTTAGCTTTCCTGTTCCTCACACGACTAGAAATTAATGCATTTAGAAGACCTTGGTTACTTTCTTAGAGAAGTACAGATTATATACAACATAAAATATATTATTTTGGTGCCATATTTTAAGTACATGTCAATTCTTGATTAATTACATTTGAAGAAAAAAACCTGGTTAAGATAAAGTGTATATATTAAGACACTGCAACATTTTGTATGGAATTGGTCAAACAGGCTGTGTATCCATTGTCTAAACAGGCACAAGTAAGATGAAGGTTTCATTCTCTTCAAATTGACTGATAACTGTAAAGTTAACAACACAATCAAAGAGAAGTTCCATGTATCTACAAGAAATACTCAAAATGTGATCTGAGGGCTCCACAACACATGCTCGCTTGATCCGCCACGTAGAAACAAATTTAAAAACCATTACATTCACAGCACCACTTTTACACATTCATCATCAAGAAACCCCATTCATTCGCATTAAATTCACAGACATGTACAAATGTTTTATTAATATGAAAACCAATTCCTAGCAAAAAGAATTCTCTGCATTTTGCCTGACTAGCCCAGTTCATTACCTATCAGAAAGGCACACAGCATTATTTTTATCTTCTTTACAAAAGAAAGTTACGACTTTTATTGATTCACTTCATTGAATTAGCTTCTAAAATAATCACTTCATGTAAGTCTTCAGTTTTCTGATATCAACATACGAAAACAATGTTCTGATATGAGATGAAATATTTACATAATGGAATGCCCTTTAAATAATAATTCAACTGTCACTTTTTACATTCTGATGGAAGGAACTACAAATTACCAAGAAACAACAGAAGATGAAAGATTTAAATTTACACTGTTTAATTTGTTATGGAATGTAAAGAAACTGCACTCATGGTCACATTTTCAATTAAAAAATTATATAAACCTGGAGCTTGTAACAATTCCTGGTTGAATAAAGATGAGAGGTATACAGTAGGATGCTTGCACTGTCAGTGCTAACAATCCACAGTAATCTGATACAACAAACAAGACAGTCTTGAAGTATGCCAAACACCACTCTGCACTTCTGCACATCACATCAATAAGCCTTGGAGCACTATTCAAAATTATGCCTCTTTGGTATGCAAAAAACATTGCTGGGCTTCACTTCAGAGTTTTGATGTATTTCACGTCCGTGCATTATATGGTTTGATGTATATTGTGTCCAGGTGATTCTACCAACAGTCAAAAATTTATTTGCACTAAAGTCTTCTCAAGCAATCGGTCACATCATGATTGAGGGAAAAGCAAAGGTTCTTGAGACTTGTTCTGTCTGCATCATGAAAGCTGATCCAGCACAGTCACACATCACAAACCAAAGAGTGAGACAGAGCAGGTCTCAGAAATGATGGTATTTGATAAACTCTGATGCAGTTGATTCCCTGAGAACATTCCTAGTGCAACTGTTTTTTCCATCAAAGTCTCAAATTTTACAAAACTTAAGTACGTTACTTTACGTTGTTTCTCATAACTGGAATGTCAATTACTTTCATACCTGGAAGTGACATATGTCAACCATGTCTTTATTCCTAACAGTTCATTATATGCATTACACATGGTTTCACCAGAAATAAACAGACCTCTGTTCAAACAAATGCCACCTGAACTATAGGATGGATTTTTACATAAACATCGTAACAGCAACTGTGGCACTAAAACACAGTATGAATATTTAGTAAGCAGTTTTAGTGTTCACTTATCTCAAAAGATGGCAGTGCAGGTGCTGGATCGCTGCATGTGAAAATTATTTGGCACTTTGCATGTACCTGAATCTGCCTCAGGACATATACAGTAAACATTAAGTGACAACATTCTTCCCTGTACATCATTCTGTTCCACTGTAGCACAATCAAATGTCCAGGCATGTATTACTAGAGGACGTATAAAATGTTACATTATGAAACTCTGACGATTTCTTTTTGAATCACCTGCATAGCCACTTTGCCTTCATAACCAATGTGTACCTGTTTATGTGTGAAAATACTTGAGCCTTCTTTAGCACCAATATAAACATGCATGCTCCTTCTCAATTTCAAGCCATTTGTTTCCACACGATGAATCTGTGGCCAGTTCTGTGTCAATCATTACTAAAATTGTGGCGCTAATTGGTGAGCCTGATCATGGCTCAGCACCATGACTCTGAGGCTGGCGTGTTAAAGTTCTCATCATCATCATCACTTGGGTCTTCTCCATACATATCTGCCAACTTGCGGAATCGTGGCCCAAAATTGGAAAGATAGTCAAACTTTAAATCACCTTCATCAGTACCTAAAAATGAATATAAAATTTTTAAGCATAAAAACACAAAAAAACATGTAAGATAGAACTACATTTTGACTAAATGAAAGTAAGTTTACAGTAACTGGACATTTAGAACATCTACATTTACCAGACCACAACATTACCCTACATACAAAACAACCCACCTCACAACCATAAATTTCTGGGAAAATACCAATATTTGTATTAGCCAGGATTTTACATCATTTTATGTTTGCATACTTTATATTCTGCAATTAAATAGTCATGAAGAGGTAAAACAGAGCATTACTGTAGTAAAATATCACAAACACATCACTGACTTAACTGTCACTGTCAACACATTCGTCATTAGAAAATAAGTTTGCTTCATCAAGACATAATCGTCTGCTCAAACCTGTAAATGGAATGTCAGGCTTTAGTGTAAATTAGGTCTTTCCTCTGCTAAGAGTTTTCACTTTCTCTTTTAAGTGACCCTTGAAAGCATCCAAGTTAGACTCCCCTTCTCTTTTTTCAAGAGCACCTGGTCTTCTATCCCAAAATTTTTTTTAGTCATGGGACCATGAATTCTCTCATCTGTCCTCTCTCATTACACATAAATATGATTCCACTAGACAGTCTTTCTTTGTGATGACTCTTCCTCTTCAAAATAACAAATATCAGTTTCCTCCGACCTGCCAGAGCTAATGCACCATAATTATTTTCAGTTTTTCATATCTCACTGTTTTGTAAAGTACTGATGTAGGTCACTTTACAATTTTTATGTTGGTCAGCACATCAAAATAGGTGGGGTTTTATCTGTGTTACCCATCTGTTGTACAAGGTAACCATGTCTGTTGTGCAAGTTCATTACATGGCAATGACATATTACTGACTTTTCAAGGCAGCCTGTTGGTAGCTGTTATATTATGCAGCTCTCGGAAGAAGACCTAGAACATTATGATGCAAAAATCTTAGTGTCCAACCACTGCCACCTTTGAAATCTTGCTGTGTAATATTCAAGGATGTGGTGCCTACCAATGTCTTTAATAATTTTGCCTCTTTAATAAGAAGAAGGCCATTTTTACCTTTTTTTTGGCACAAACTCCAGGATTCTTTTTGTCAATGGCATTGAAATTCATGCTTGGGCTAAAAAAGCATAAATATGGCTTAGGAAAATATTAGATACAATACCAAAACTTGGCTGAAGACAGCCAAGATCAGCATAACAGAAACAGCATAACAGCATAAGACATGGTTTTCCCTAAATATTCAAAATTTGTGAATCAAAGGACAGTAAATTATAGATCCAGGCCAAATTAATGCAAAAAATCTGAAAAAAATGTAAGACATGAAACTATAACACATTTAGGAAAAAAAAGATGCAGTATTTGACAGTTAAGATTATGGAGCTTAAAACAAACAATAATAATAACAAATGCTTGTTTAGAAGTGTAAACAGAATGAAGAAGGGTTTTATCAGTCCAGCAATAACTCTGTAAAGGATAATAAGGGTGATATGCTTGCAGATCCCTACAGTACATTCCACAGGTGAAAGAATCACTTCTGTTACTAAACATACAATGGGTAAAGTGACAGGCAGACTGAAACGCATGGCACAGCCACTAGAGCTGAAGTCTCATGCATCTGAGGCAGATATGGCTAGTAAACAGTTGAGACACAAAAACTTCTTGATTCTATTTGGAATAAGGAAGAACTGCCTCAACAGTTGAAGTCAATTACATCTATTTACAAGACAATGATAAAACAGACTGCAGTAAGTATCAGGGCATATTACTGTTATCAGCTACATTCAAAATATTATCATTCTTCTGTCAAAGTTGTATACAAAATTATTGCAAATCATCAATGTAGATTCTGACATAACAGATCAACTACTGAGCTTATATTCTGAATTCATCAAATAAACGGGAAAAAAATATGAACACAATGGGATAATCTATCAGCTATTTACAGACTTCAAGATGCCATGTATTTCACTTAGAACGGAGGATTTATACAATATATTTAATGAGTCTGGTACCCTATGAACAAAAATGTGCTTAACCCTTTGCTGCAGAACGACTTCTAAAGACGTCGTGCAGTAAGCACTTTAAATTGCCAAACAATTTATAAAGATGTCGCAAACAGTGTGTTGAAGTTTGGAGGAATTTTGTTCACTCCTATCCTATAAACTGCAATGGCTTGCTAAGCTGCAGGACCCCTGAAGGCCAGGGTTTCCTTGTGGATCCAGAATGTACCCCCTCCAGCTCCTAAACCCCTAAACCCTGATTTATATGTCAACACATAGTAACTACGCATTTTGTCTCAGCTGACTAATAAGGTTCAGATACTGCCAGCTTTGTTTATCGCTTGCACTGGAGTTCACTTTGGGTTGAAATATCAACACTGGCCTATGAAACAAACACTTTTGTTGACCAGAAAGGTTGTCAGTGGCGTACTGTACCCACATAATTCAGACAAAACAAATACTCAAAAATTGGAGATATCCACAAAAATTGGTGTTTACAGCTACAGGAGGGCCCACAGACGTGTCTCTTGTAGTGCTGGGGTAATCTGTAGGGGTTGTGGGGTAGTAACATGCAACACACAGCCATCAATCTACTGACGTCTTGGGCACCCTCGAATAGTTGGAATTTTACAGTCACATCACAGCATTAGATCTGTTTTGCTGTCAGTGTAGCAAGACGTTCATATCTTAGAGGCATCAGATTTCAGCAATTGTGTCCAGTCATACATAGGAGTCTAAACAAGGCAGAAGATTGTAGTCTTGAGCAATTGCCGGGAAAAAAAATCAGCCTTGAAGAGGAAGCCATCAGTGAAATTCTGGTTGCTGACGACTCAGAATCAGGTGTTGGGGCTAGCAATTTTGAAGACTATTTTGAGGAGGAGGAGGATGAGGAGAAGAAGAGGAAGAGGAGGAGGAGAATGACAGAAGGAGAAGACAAGGGGAGGAGAGGGAGAAGAAGGAAGATGAGGAGGAGAATGGGGGGGAGGAGGAGGGTGAGAAGGGGATAAGAAAAGGGGGGGGAAAAGGGGAGGAAGAGGAGGAGGAGGAGGGCAGCGGAGGCAACGATGACGATAACAACAACAACAACAACAACAACAAGCCTCAGCAGAAGTCAAACCACAGGCTGTAACAAGTAGCAGATTACCAACCTGGGGACCGCCTCAAGGTGTGAAAAAAAAGTGAGGCTCCACGCATCAACAAGGACAGCTCGCCACTGTCTGTGTTGTTTTTCACAAAAATTTTTCATCTGCTGGTGGAACAGACCAACGTACACTACCAGCGCCACTGAGACAGATAAGCAGGACCTAGCCGCTGACTGCCTGACATTACATTGCCAGACATGATGACTTTCTTCGTCTTAGCTCTGCAGATGGGACATGCACTGAAAGACACACTACATAACTACTGGTCGAGACTCAGACAGCTACACAATCCATTTTACGGCAAGACCATGACATGAGACAGATTTTCACACATACTGTGTTTTCTGCATTTTGCAGACAATTCACAGAGACCCGATGAAGCCAAAGAATATGACCGACTGTGGAAACTAAGGACTGTCTTTGACAAACTGAACGAGGCTTATGCTAAGTTCTATAATCCCTCAGAGCATTTGGCAGTGAACAAGGTAATTGTAAAATTCAAGGGCAGGGTTATCTTCAGGCAGTACATACCAAAGAAAACGTTTAAGCACCAAAATTTACAGACTCTGTGATGAATCAGGATATACATATGACATTAGAGTGTACTTGGGTAAAGACTCAGACTCCGCCACTGACAACATGACTGCAACAGACGCAAATGTTATACATTTGACATGCAGAGTTGAAGGCTTAGGGTACAAATATTTATGGACAATTTCTTTACATCTCCAAGACATTTTGATGACTTCGACACACGTAAAATAAATTAATGCGGGACAGTACTGCCCAACAGAAAAGGCATGCCCCGTGACTCTGGACCAGAACTGAAACTGAAAAGGGGTGGCGTAAGGCTGAGGGCTAGGGGAGGTTTGACCGCATTACTTTGAAAAGACAGATGAGAAATTTATATGCTGACTAACATGGACCCGCCACCAGCAGAAGGAAACTTTAGTGATGACAGCACCGCCCCGTGAAACCTCACGTCATGGAAGGGTACAGCTGGCACATGGGTTATGTCGACAATTCTGATTGTATGGCTAACAGCTATTTGATGAGTCGACATACCTTCAAGTGGACCATGCAACTGTTTTCCATCAGCTGGATCTAACAGTACTCAACGGTTGGATACTGTTATCTTCTTGTGGGGCTATATATACCCACTAAGATTTCAGGCCCTTCTGGTGAGCATTTTGACTGAGGAAACTGGAAAGAGCCAAGATTGCCCCACCCCCGGGGGGGGGACTCCGTGGCCTTAGTCCGCGAGCGAACTATACCGACGGAGCGGCCGCCGCCGGTCGGCGAAGTTAGTGCCAACTTTTGCGGGTAGAGGGGTGTCACGT